>Ga0182736_1000202_pt1 | contig 116310 bp, 109 predicted proteins | sample eDN5th30CKraftBY_FD_128882 | JGI IMG/M metagenome (GOLD analysis project Ga0182736, IMG submission 128882) | Enriched backyard soil microbial communities from Emeryville, California, USA - eDNA 5th pass 30_C Kraft BY (version 2) (version 2) | ecosystem: Environmental > Terrestrial > Soil >... | reverse complement strand
GACCCGCGCCTTGCCGACGAGAAGCTGCGCCTGGTCGAGAAGATCGTTCAGGGCCGCGACTTCACCGCCATGCCCGAGAGCGTCAACGCGGTTGACGCATGGCTCGGCAGCCTGCCCGGACACACTTACGCGAATGTGCGGCAGCCACCCATCAGCACTTTGAATCTCGCCCACATGATTCCGCTTTCGGCGGTGTGGGCGGGGCCGGAACGGGACGAGCATTTCGGCGACGCTCCATTGCTTTACGCTAGGACCGAAGGCTCAACCCCGTTCCGGTTGTCTTTGCATGTCGGTGACGTAGGCCACACCCTTGTCGTCGGCCCCACGGGCGCGGGCAAGAGCGTGTTGCTCGCCCTCATGGCGCTCCAGTTCCGGCGCTATGCGGCCAGCCAAGTCTTCGCCTTCGACTTTGGCGGCAGCATCCGCGCCGCGTCGCTCGCCATGGGCGGGGATTGGCACGATTTGGGCGGTGGCCTCACGGAAGGGGACGAGGCGTTCGTTTCGCTCCAGCCGCTTGCCCGCATCCACGACACCTATGAACGTGCATGGGCGGCGGACTGGATTGCGGCCATCCTCATGCGCGAGGGGCTGGCGATCACGCCAGAGGTGAAAGAGCATCTTTGGACGGCGCTGACCTCTCTGGCGTCCGCGCCGGTCGAGGAACGCACGATCACGGGCCTCAGCGTTCTGCTGCAATCCAACGATCTGAAACAGGCGCTCCGGCCGTTTTGCGTCGGCGGTGCCTATGGCCGGCTGCTCGACGCCGAAGCCGAACATCTCGGCTCGGCCGATGTGCAGGCGTTCGAGATCGAGGGCCTTGTCGGGACCGGCGCGGCCCCGGCCGTCCTGTCCTACCTGTTCCACCGCATCGGCGACCGGCTCGATGGGCGGCCGACGCTGCTCATCATCGACGAGGGCTGGCTTGCGCTGGACGACGAGGGTTTCGCCGGCCAGCTCCGCGAGTGGCTGAAAACGCTGCGCAAGAAAAACGCATCGGTCATCTTCGCCACGCAAAGCCTGTCCGACATTGACGGCAGCAGCATCGCCCCCGCCATCATCGAGAGCTGCCCGACGCGGCTCCTGCTGCCGAACGAGCGCGCCATCGAGCCGCAGATTACCGAGATTTACCGGCGTTTCGGGTTGAATGACCGGCAGATAGAAATCCTCGCACGGGCCACGCCCAAGCGGGATTATTACTGCCAGTCACGGCGCGGCAACCGGCTGTTCGAGCTTGGGCTGTCCGAAGTCGGCCTCGCGCTCTGCGCCGCATCCGCCAAATCCGACCAGACGCTCATTGCACAGATCGTCACTGAGGCCGGCCGCGACGGCTTCCTCGCCGCGTGGCTACGCGCGCGCGGCGTCGAATGGGCGGCCGGCCTTATCCCGAACCTCACCAATCTTGCTGACCGACCAGAAACCACCGCGCCGGCCCGGCTCGATACCCACCCCACACAGGAGATTCTTCCATGACCTATTCCAAGATCGTCGGGGCCTCGGCCCTCGCGCTGGCGCTCGCCGTGCCCGTAGCCCTCTCGCCGATGGCGGCGGCACCGGCTCACGCCCAGCTTTTCGGCCGGATCGTCTATGACCCGTCCAACTACGCGCAGAACGTGCTCACGGCCGCGCGCACGCTGGAGCAGATCAACAACCAGATCACCAGCCTCCAGAACGAGGCGCAGATGCTCATCAATCAGGCCCGCAATCTGGCGAGCCTGCCGCATTCCTCGCTCCAGCAACTCCAGCAGAACGTCCAGCGCACGCAGCAGCTCTTGGGCCAAGCGCAGAACATCGCCTTCGAGGTCGGCCAGATCGACCAAGCGTTCCAGAGCCAATATGGCAATGTCTCGCTTTCGACGACCGACGCCCAGCTTGTCGCCGATGCGCGTAGCCGGTGGGAGAACACGGTCGGCGGCTTGCAGGACGCCATGCGCGTGCAAGCGGGCGCGGTCGGCAACATCGACGCCAACCGGGCCGAGATGGCCGCGCTGGTCGGCCAGAGCCAAGGCGCGACCGGAGCTTTGCAGGCAACGCAGGCCGGCAACCAGCTCCTTGCCCTCCAGTCGCAGCAGCTTTCCGACCTGATCGCCGTCATCTCGGCGAACGGCCGCGCCGACGCGCTCACGGAGGCCGAGCGCGCGACCGCCGCCGAACAGGGTCGCATCCAGCGCGAGCGGTTCCTGACGCCCGGCGGCGGCTACCAGCCCGGCAACGCGCAGATGTTCAACAACGGCAACAACTAACCCGGAGGCTCGCCATGGACGGCAAGATGCTGGCGCGGCTTGCAGCCGTTGTGTTCATCGCCATCGCCGTCACGGCGACCGCAATCGACATGGCGCGGAAGGGCGAGCCTTCCGCGCCGCCCCCGGCCTCGGCCTTCCAGCCGCCGGCCGATCCCCTGCGCGAAACCCTGCGCCGCTGCCAGCAGCTCGGCGAGGCGGCGGGGAACGACACCGATTGCCTCGCGGCATGGGCTGAATCCCGCGACCGCTTCCTCGGTCGTGACCGCAGCGAGGTGCGCTGACCATGGGCAACACCGGCGTCATCGACAATTTTCTTGGGGTCTTCACCTCCTACATCGACTCAGGGTTCGGCCTGCTCGGCGGCGAGGTCGCCTTCATCGCCACGACGCTGATCGTCATCGACGTGACGCTCGCCGCGCTCTTTTGGGCATGGGGCGCGGATGACGACATCCTCGCCCGCCTCATCAAGAAGACACTGTTCGTCGGCGTCTTCGCCTACATCATCTCCAACTGGAACAACCTCGCCCGGATCGTCTTCGAGAGCTTTGCCGGTCTCGGCCTCATGGCATCGGGGACGAGCTTTTCCGTTGCCGACCTGATGCGGCCGGGTCGCGTGGCGCAGACCGGCCTCGACGCCGGCCGGCCGCTGCTCGATTCCATTTCTGACCTGGTGGGCTGGATCGCGTTCTTCGAGAACTTCATCCAGATCGCGTGCCTGCTGTTCGCATGGGCGCTGGTCGTGCTGGCCTTCTTCATCCTCGCCATCCAGCTTTTCGTCACGTTGATCGAGTTCAAGCTGACCACGCTCGCCGGCTTCGTGCTGATCCCCTTCGGCCTGTTCGGCAAGACAGCGTTCATGGCCGAAAAGGTCTTAGGCAACGTGGTGTCCTCCGGCATCAAGGTTCTGGTGCTCGCCGTCATCATCGGCATCGGCTCGACCTTGTTTTCGCAGTTCACGGCCGGTTTCGGCGGGGCGACCCCGACCATCGACGACGCCATGGCGATTGTGCTGGCGGCCCTGTCGCTGCTCGGCCTCGGCATCTTCGGTCCCGGCATCGCCAACGGCATCGTCTCTGGCGGCCCGCAGCTCGGCGCGGGCGCAGCCGTAGGAACCGGGCTTGCGGTCGCAGGTGCAGGCGTCGCCGCTGGCGGCGGGGCCATGCTTGCCGCCAAGGGCGGCGCTGCCGCCCTGTCCGGTGGGGCCGCGGCCGTCCGCGGCGGCGCGACGGCCGCGGGCGCGGCAACCGCGGCCTATAGCGTCGGCGCGCTCGGCCAGTCTGGCGCGGCCGGTGTCGCTTCCGGCCTTGGCGGTGTTGCCCGCGCCGCAGGATCGGCGGCCGTCTCTCCCTTGAAGCGCGCCGTCTCGAAAGCCACCGAATCCGTCAAATCAAGCTTTTCCGGTGGCGCACGCGCGGCTTTTGGCATGACCGGCGGTTCTTCCACCGCAGGCACGGTCGGCGGCACTAGCGCCGATCCTGTCGCAGCAGCATCCGGCCCGGCCGGCAGCCCGCCCGCATGGGCGCAGCGGATGCGTCGCTCGCAGGCCATGAACCACGGCACCACCATGGCAGCCCATGCGGTGCGCTCCGGCGACAGCCACGGCTCCGGTTCCTCCATCAGCCTTTCCGAAAGTGACCGCTCATGAGCATCTTCAAACGACCAGCAACCCATTACGGCAAATCGCCGGAACCCGAGACGCCCTATCAGAAGGCCGCGCAGGCATGGGACGAGCGCATCGGCTCGGCCCGCGTGCAGGCGAAGAACTGGCGGCTCATGGCCTTCGGCTCGCTGATCCTGTCCGCCGGCTTCGCCTCGGCGCTGGTCTGGCAGTCCGCACGTGGGACCGTGGTGCCGTGGGTGGTGCAGGTGGACAATCTCGGTCAGGCGCAGACCGTTGCGCCCGCCAACGCCGACTATCGCCCCACCGATCCGCAGATCGCTTTCCATCTCGGCCGCTTCATCGAACAGGTGCGCGCGATTCCGGCCGACGCGATCATTGTCCGCCAGAACTGGCTTCGGGCGTATGAGTGGACCACGGATCGCGGCGCGGCGGCATTGAACGACTACGCCCGCGCCAATGATCCCTTCACGCGCGTCGGTCGCCAGCAGGTCGCCGTCGAGGTGTCCAGCGTCATCCGGGCCTCGCCCAACAGTTTCCGCGTCGCGTGGACGGAAAGGCATTTCGAGAACAGCCAGCTTTCCACGACCGAACGATGGACGGCCATCCTGACCATCGTGATCCAGCCCCCGCGCGACGCCGAGCGTCTGCGCGCCAATCCGCTGGGAATTTACGTCAATGCAATTTCGTGGTCGCGGGAGATGAGCCAATGAGGGCGATCACCCACACCCCGGCAATCGCGGCCGTGCTGCTTTCGGCCACCATGCTCGCAGGCTGCGCCACCAACCGGACGCCGCAATTCAGCTACGACGCCAGCGTGCCGCCGCTGCCGACCGTGCAGGCGACCGTCACCAACGACACGCCCCGGCCGCTGCACACGCCTCCGGCATGGACCGTGGCGCGGGGCGGCGAGGCTGCCGGCACACCGACCGGCCGCGTTGAGAACGCCAATGCCGCCGCCCGTGTCGAGCCGCGCCGCGAAGGCTACTACAACGCGATCCAGATATATCCGTGGAGCGAAGGCGCGCTCTATCAGGTCTATGCCGCAGTCGGACAGATCACCACGATCGCGCTGGAGCCGGGTGAGAGCCTGACAGGCGCGGGGCCGATCGCAGCCGGCGACACCGCCCGCTGGATCATCGGCGACACCGAGAGCGGCAGCGGTGCAAACCGCCGCGTCCATATCCTCGTGAAGCCGACGCGGCCGGACATTTCCACCAACCTTGTCGTCACCACCGACCGGCGCACATACATGCTCGAGCTGCGCGCGCGGGAATCGCTCTACATGCCGGCCGTGGCATGGGCCTATCCGGCACCGCCTGCCGGCCAGCGCCAGACGGTCCCGGTCGCACCCGTCATTCCGGCCGAGGCGGCGCGGAACTATCGCTACGCCTTACAGGTGCAGGGCGACAGCCCGCCATGGCGGCCGGTTTCCGTCTTCGACGATGGCAGGCGCGTCTATGTCGTCTTCCCGGCCGGGATCGTGCAGGGCGAGATGCCGCCGATCTTCGTGCTTGGATCGAACGGCGAGCCGCAGATCGTCAATTCCCGCATCCACCAGAACGTCCTGATCGTGGACCGCCTGTTCGGCGCGGCCGAGTTGCTCCTTGGTAGCGGAAACCGCCAGCAGGTCGTCAGGATCGTCCGCACCAACCCGACGCAGGCCGCCGTCACACAGCCCGCCAGCGCGACCGGAGGCTCCCCGTCATGACAGACAACACGATTACCGATACCGCCGCACCCATGCGGCTGCGCGCCGAACCGCCCCGCGTCACCCGCCTGTCCCGCAAGATGCTGGCAGGCGTCGGAGCCGTCGCGCTTCTCGGCATCGGCGGGGCGCTGATTTACGCGCTCCAGACCCGCGATGCAGGATCGGGCGGCGACGAACTCTATTCGACCGAGAACCGCCCCACGGCGGACGGCTTGTCCGGCCTGCCGCGCGACTACACCGGCCCCGTCTTGGGGCCGGCATTGCCGGGCGACCTCGGCCGTCCGATCCTCGACGCGCAGAACCGGGGCCAGCCCGTTGCACCGCCTGTCATGACGACGCCCGCAGTCGATCCCGAGGAACAGCGCCGGCTCGCAGAGGAAGAAGCCGCGCGCTTGAGCAACGTCTTTTTCCAGTCCGGCCCGCGCACGGGATCGCCGGCAGGAACGGCCACGCCCGGCCTTGCCGGGCTTGGCCTCGGCGGGCAGCCCGCGACACAGGATCGCCACGCGGCGTTTCTCAACGGGCCGGTGGATCGGCAGACCGTCGCCCCGGATCGCGTTGCGCCGCCGGTATCGCCCTATATCCTTCAGGCCGGGGCCGTGATCCCCGCCGCACTCATCACCGGCATCCGTTCCGACCTTCCGGGCCAGATCACCGCGCAGGTGACGGAGAACGTCTATGACAGCCCGACCGGCTCGCTGCTCCTGATCCCGCAGGGAACGCGCATCATCGGCCAGTATGATGACGGCGTGACCTTCGGCCAGCGCCGCGTGTTGCTAGTCTGGAACCGCCTGATCCTGCCGGGCGGCCGTTCCATCGTTCTGGAGCGCCTGCCGGGCGCGGACGCCAGCGGCTACGCCGGCCTTGAGGATGGCGTCGATTATCACTGGTGGGATCTGATGAAAGCCGCAGGGCTGTCCACGCTGCTCGCGGTCGGAACCGAACTTGCCACCAGCGACGAGGACCGGCTGATCCGCGCCATCCGCGACGGGGCGCAGGATACCGTCAATCAGGCCGGCCAGCAGATCGTCCAGCGCCAGTTGCAGGTCGCGCCGACGCTGACCGTCCGGCCCGGCTTCCCGGTCAGGATCATCGTCACCCGCGACCTTGTATTCGAGCCGGCAGGACGTTGACCATGACCAGGCTGAAACTCGGCCCGCTTCCCGACGACAAGCCCGTGAAGGTGACGGTGGAGCTACCCGCGCCGCTTCACCGCGATCTGGTCGCCTATGCCGAGGTGCTGGCGCGCGAAAGCGGCCAGCCCGTCGCCGATCCCGCCAAGCTCATCGTGCCGATGCTTCAACACTTCATCGCCACGGATCGCGGTTTCGCCAAGGCACGGCGAAGTCTGCAACGCTAGATAGTGGCGCGCCTGCATGCAAGATCGAGCAACCCGCGAAGGGCCTTGCCGCGATTGTAAGGGGACCAGACGGCTCCGAATCTGATCGGCTCGGGTTCGTCCATGACCGGAACGAAGGCCACGCCCGAGACAGCGATCCTGCTGGTAGCCTCGCTGACAAGCGTGACGCCATAGCCGGCCCCAACCATCGATAACAAGGTGCAGCGATCTACGTCGCATCGCTGCACCTTCGCTTGAAGCCCACGTTCACCTAGCCGGCGCGCAATGTGTTCATGCGCCTGCGGGCCGGTTCCACCATAACGGACAAGGAAAACATCATCTCGAAAATCGTTCCAAGAAAGGCCATTTCCGTGCGCGCGAGGATCGTTTTCTGCTACCGCGATGAAGAGGGGTTCGGTCCAGAGCGGCCGCGAATGGCAATCGGGAATTTCCTTTATCGCCGCAACGAACGCCACGTCTAGCCGCCCTTCACGAACCCGAGAGATTGCTTCCCGCGCGCGTCCATCAAAAAATTCCATTTCGATATTTGGCCACGCTCGACGATAGGAATGTAATAGTTCTGAGAGGAAACCTACCGATATCGGTGAGGGAACAGCAACTCTAATCCTACCAGCTTTACCGCTCTGGATCATAGCTGCTGTCGATACTGCATGGTCAATTTGCTCGATTCCGACCGCAACCCGTGCGACAAAGTTTTGTCCCGCTTCCGTGAGCCTAACGCCTCGGGTGTTGCGCTCAAATATTGTGATGCCGAGTTCTTCCTCCAGTGCCCGAACTCGTGCGCTAACGCTCGACTGGCTAGTTCCCAACGCGGTAGCGGCATGGCGGAAATTCAAATGCTCGGCAACGGCTATCGCATGCAAAAGTGCGGTCAACGGTACCCGACGGCCTAACCGAGAATACGGAAAACTTTTGTCGCATCGCTCATCATATGAACGCCTTCTCATGATTGGCGCTCCTGAAATTCTCGATTAATCGCAAGCCTCCAGTGCGCTGTATTGCGAAAGACGCACATGCCTTCAACTCCGCGAGATGTTGGCCGCCATGAACAGTCCTCTCCGCACCATGGGATTTCTGTTGGAACTGTGGAGGTGATCGGCCGGGACGGGAGGCGTTAGCGCCTCCCGTAGATTACACTTGTTTTATGACTCGCAGCGGGCTGGAGAATTGGGTTTAACCAGCCGTTTTGAAGCGATACCGCTTGCGATGAACGCGGCAACAACCAGTCCTGTTACTGCAAACCCACTGCTCAATAGATACGGAGACACCCCGGCCATCGATGGCGAGAAACCCATGCCAATGTACAGCGCAACCCCGGTAGAGCCGCCGAGCTGGTCAGCCGCGCGCTGAACACCAGATGCAACTCCAGCATCATCGTCGGTGACGTCAGTTACAGCTACGTATTGCAGTCCGATAAGACCTAAGCCCATCCCAAATGCCGTCAATAGCATTGCAGGCACTAATGCCGATACGGGCGCGTCAACTTGGTCGGCCAGCGCTATCAACATCAATCCAAGCGCCGCGAAGATAATCCCGGCGAGAGAGCAATTGCGTGCCCCCCACCGACCTAGCAACCGAGGAACTACGAGCACTGCAATGACTAGGCAGGCCGCCAACGGCACGAGCATCAAGCCCGACTGCAATGCGGATAATCTAAGCCGATCCTGCAGGGAAAACGTGAAGAGTAGGAAAGAGGTTGATAAGGCTGCGCTCAGGAGAGCGGTGGTGAGATTGGCGCGCGTTCTTGACCGATTGCGAAAGAAGGATAGGGGGATCACGGGATTTCGTGCGCGCCTTTCGACTTTAACAAAAAGCGCTGCTGCTACTAATGCTCCGACAAATGCGAAGAGTGGAAACCACCCAATCTCTCTTTCATTTCCAAATTCAACTATGCCATAGGAAAGTAACAGAGGTGCACAGGTCAGCAGTATCGATCCGAGCACATCGAGGGGTTTGCGATCTCGAGGCTTGTCACGCGGCAATATTGCTGCAGCAGTCACGAGAATGAGTACCACGATCGGAACCGCAATCAGGAATATCCATCTCCACCCGAGAAACTGGACAATTATGCCAGATAGGAGAAACCCTAAGACCAGACCGCAACTGGAGATAGCCGCCCATATGCTTAGGGCCCTTGAGCGAGCAGAACCGTCCGGGAAGAGTAGCACAATCATCGCCATGGCGGCCGGAAGGGCCAACGCCTCTCCGACCCCCTGGAGTATCCGAGCAATAACAAGAACGAAGAACGAGCCTGCCAAACCCGCTGCAAGGGAAGCCAGGCCAAAAACAATTGCTCCGATGAAAAGAAGATTGCGACGCCCGAAGGCATCAGCCAGACGTCCGCCGAGCATCAGCAGCCCGCCGCCCGTGACAGTATAGGCGATAACGACCCATGGCAGCGTGTTCTGCTCAACGTCAAACGCGCGACCGATTGAAGGCAGCGCGATATTGACGATAGTTACATCGACCGCGATGAGAAATTGCAATACCGACAGGCAGGTAAGTACGACCCATGGACGTACCGCCAACGCGCGATTAGACCGCGCCATAAGAATATATCGAAACACAGGAAAAGTCCGCTGCTGTAGTGAGAACAACGGCGAAGCAACACATGCTACGCCGAGCTAACTCCCAGCGACGGAACGTGAAAAATGCCTAAGAACGTTCCGCCGCTAGCGGAGCGTTCTGGTCACTGCGGAGGCAGCTGCGGCCGATTCAGGATCAAGACTAATCATGGGCAGAAAAATGCCATAGCATCTTCAATATGTCAATTGGGACGATCTATAGTCTTGTCACGCATGCCGACTAGTTGGAAGAATGTCGCGCGCCGAGGTACACGCCGCGCGCTTGAGCAACGAGTTTTTTCCAGTGCGGCCCGCGCACGGGAGCGTCAGCTGAAACGGCCTTGCCGCAGCCGATCCCGTCAAACTCATCGTGCCCATGCTGGAGCGGTTCATCGTTACGGATCGCGCTTCGCCAAGGCACGGCGGAACTTCCATAAAACTGAGATTGGCTGCTTCCGACCCCGTTTCAGTTGTTCATGCCAGGAGGCAAGGATGCTTAAACCGGACCTTGCGGGTGGCTGTGGTTTTGGATCATATCTGTCGAATATTTCGAGATCTTTGCGGCAGAGTGCTTCCCATGTCGAATCAGTCGGTGCTTAGAACTGGCGTTAAGGTGATTGAGCGAGTCAGCAAGCTATCTGCCGTTGCCGTGGCAAGCGCAGATTTTTCCTTTACCGTATTTGAAAAAGCGCTCCTTCCTTTCAACGAGGAAGGTTTGGGGAAGATCAAAACAATTCCGGCCTACGAGAAAACTTGTGTTCGCGATGATGATCTCTATGTCGAGCCGAATGATACTTGTCGCATGATTGCGACGGCCAGCGTGAAAGGGGAGGTTGTCGGTTATGTCGCTGTTTCTCGGTCTTGGAATGGGTGTGCGCAAATCGATGAAATCATGATTTCACGGCCTCACCGTGGGGCCGGAATAGGTCGAGCGCTGATGGACGAGGCGGTGCTCTGGGCCAAGCAGAACAATCTGTCGATCATGCGAGTGGAAACTCAGAATACCAACGTCGCAGCGTGCCGTTTCTACGAGCGCTACGGTTTCAAGTTGGGCGGCTTTGATCGTCACCTGTACGATGCCGTTGACACAGATCAGCGCGCCGAAACTGCTTTATTCTGGTATCTTCCTCTCGGCTGACAGTGGCCGTCTACGGTGCTTAGCCGCTTGACCCTCTCGACGCTGGAAGACCGCTTCCACGCACTGCCAGACCAAAAGCCGCCCTTCGGCTTCCCACCCCACCCCAAGTATGCCATAGAATTGAGTCTAAGGGTGCCGCCAGCGCATATGCTCAAATGCGGCACGCTACAGGCCGCAGACCTCCCTCCATGGTTCGATTGATTGCGGAGTTGTGACGCTCCGAATTCACTAGAATCAAGGAGTTTTCTATGTGCGCGGAGCCCCATCAGACCCGAGAAGAACGGCCTCTACAGCCTATTCACACTGCACTTCCCAACGATCTGTTCGACTACGCTGACGATCCTGCGCCACGCATCAGCCCGCCTCGCGGCGGTCCGTCCCATGTTTTCGATGTCGAAAGGCTCCCCGTCATCGACGACTGGCCGGAGTATGTGCCAATCACCGAGGCTGAAATCCAAGTCTTCGAGCGTTGGTTTGCCGATTTCTTTGACGAGATGTTCGGCCCAATCGATCTGCCTGATGACTTAAAGAGGTTATCGTATTATGATAACGAAAAACCTTAGCCGGATGATCGGGCGATGCCATGTCAATATTGAGGGTCGGTATTGCCGACCCAGAGGAAATGAAATCGCGAACCCAGCGAATCGCTAGAGGCGAGGAAAGGCCTCGCACTGGCGAGCCAACTGTGTGGTTTGCTTCGACCATGTCATTCGCGAAGCTCCTCTCACCAGCCAATTGCGAGTTGCTTCGCCTAATTCGTGAACAGGAGCCGGAATCGCTGGAGGAACTGGCACAGATCACGGGGCGCGCGAAATCCAACCTGTCCCGAACACTCAAAACCATGGCGGCCTGCGGCCTTGTCCGGATGGAGAAGGGCAAGGGGCTCAGGCTGGTGCCCAGGCTCATCCATGACCGGGTAGAGCTGGTCCTGCCATTGGTCGAACGCCGCAAGACGAAAGGAACCCGCAAATGAACGCTAAATCGCCAACCGTTGCCGTGCGGGCCGCTCTCTATCTGCGCGTCTCGACCACGCGGCAGGCCGAACACGATGTTTCCATTCCCGACCAGAAGCGGCAAGGCGAAGCCTGGTGCGAGTCGCGCGGCTTTCAGCTTGTCGAGACCTTCGTTGAGCCCGGTGCCTCGGCGACCAATGACCGGCGGCCCGAGTTCCAGCGCATGATCGAAGCGGGCACGTCCAAGCCTGCGCCCTTTGACGTTGTCGTGGTCCATTCGTTCAGCCGCTTCTTCCGCGATCACTTCGAGCTGGAGTTTTACGTCAGAAAGCTCGCCAAAAACGGCATCAAGCTGGTCTCCATCACTCAGGAAATGGGCGATGATCCCATGCACGTCATGATGCGGCAGATCATGGCGCTGTTCGATGAATATCAATCCAAGGAAAACGCCAAGCACGTCACCCGCGCCTTGAAGGAAAACGCCCGTCAAGGCTTCTGGAACGGTTCGCTGCCACCGGTCGGCTACCGGGTCGTAGATGCCGAGCAGCGCGGTGCCAAGACCAAGAAGAAGCTGGAGATCGACCCGTTGCATGCCGACACGATCCGCTTGATCTACCGTCTTGCGCTGGAAGGCGATGGCGATAGCGGCCAGATGGGCGTGAAGGCCATCGTCAAGTATCTTAACGCCAAGGGTATCTTCACCCGCGACGGTGGTCGTTGGGGCATCGGCCAGGTTCACCGCGTTCTGACGCGCCGCACCTATATCGGTGAACATGAGTGGGGCAAGCGCAGCAAACATAATGATGCGCGCTCACCCGGTGAGATCGTCATCGTGCCAGTTCCGGCGATCATCGAGCGCGAAACGTTCGATCAGGTTCAGGCACTACTACAGGCGCGCAACCCCAAGACCGAAATGCCTGCTCGCGTGGTCATAGGGCCGACCTTGCTGACCGGCATCTGCTATTGCGGCAACTGCGGAGGGGCGATGACCATCCGCACCGGCAAAAGCGGACGCTACCGCTACTATGCCTGTTCCATCAAGGCCCGACAGGGCGAGACAGGTTGTAAAGGCCGAGCGATCCCGATGGACAAGCTCGACACCATGGTCGTCAACCATATTGAAGATCGGCTGCTTGATCCTGAACGGCTTGAGGACCTCCTCGGCAGCGTTCTCGGCCGCCGCTCTGAACAGGCCGAACGGCGCAAGCAACACATCGATGAGTTGGAACGACGGGCCACAGAATCGGAACTGCGCCTGAAGCGGCTCTACGATGCCATCGAGGCGGGAGTGGCCGATCTGGATGATCCGGCGTTGAAGGAGCGGATAGTTGGCCTGAAGGTTATTCGCGACCAGGCCCGTGTGGATGCCGACCGCGCGCAAGCCATGCTCGATAGTCCCGGCCACTCTGCAATCAGTCCCGAGATGATACGGCGCTTTTCGAAAGTTGCGCGCGACCGTATCCGCAACCGTGAGGGCGGCTATCGGCGGGATCACCTGCGGGCACTGGCGCAACGAGTCGAGGTCGCAGACGATGCCGTTCGTATCATGGGATCGAAGACGGAACTGCTGAGAATGCTTTCTTCTGGAAACGTGCGGCCATCGGCGGCGATTGGCGTGCCCAGAAGCGGACCGAAGTGGCGGAGAGAGAGGGATTCGAACCCTCGAGACGGTTCCCCGCCTACACACTTTCCAGGCGTGCGCCTTCGACCACTCGGCCACCTCTCCGTGTGAGAGCCGATTATCCGGCTTTGCGCTCCGTGCCAAGGGGAAAGACGTAAAAAGCTGTGAAACTTTGCCGCACAGGGCAATAAGCCATCCGATTCTTGCCCAAATGCGCGCCGGTTAAGCAAACCGGGGGAAACCGATTGCGTTCCTTCGGCGCCTGCGGTTTACAATCGGGGGCCCTTCCAAGGCGGGATTTGAGTGGTATGCGTGCGGTGTTGCGGGTTTTGGCGGCGGGCTTTCTGGCTTTGGCGCTGGTGTTGCTGGTTTCCGATGGCACGGCCATGCTCGCAGCCGACAGCTTTGTGTTCACGCCACTCGCCACAACCATTGCCAGCTTTTTCCCCGGGCTTTTGGACTCGGCGCAATCCGCATTGGCGGCGCTGCATCCCTTGCTGTGGGAACCCGCCATCACTACATTGCTCTCGTGGCCGGGATGGGCCGTAACCGGGGCCATCGGGCTGGCGCTGGCGGTCGCGGGGCGATCACGTTCGCGCCACGGCGTCATCAGCATCGATCCGTACTGACGGGGATTTTGCCCTGCCCGTCGCCCGGAACCCTGTTGCCGTCCTTGCCATTGCCCTTTTCCATCCGGGCCCCGATTGGAGGTTCTGCCATGATCTCGTCGCTGTTTTCCCGCCCTACGACCCTGCCGGCCGCTGACGAGGCCCTGCCGGGCCGCGCCGCGCCCATGGAGGTTGCCGCCGCCCATTTCGTATCCGGCCATCCGCTGAAAGGCCCGTACCCCGAGGGCGCCGAAATCATCTATTTCGGGCTGGGCTGCTTCTGGGGGGCCGAACGCCTGTTCTGGACGCTGCCCGGGGTCTATGTCACCGCCGCAGGCTATCAGGGGGGCGCAACGCCCAATCCCGATTATGACGAGGTGTGCACAGGCCGCACCGGCCACGCCGAAACGGTGATGGTCGTCTATGAGCCGGACAAGATTTCCCTCGATACGCTGCTCAAGACCTTTTGGGAGGAGCACGACCCCACCCAGGGCATGCGGCAGGGCAATGATGTGGGCACGCAATACCGCTCGGCGATCTACACGACCACCGAAGCCCAGTTCGAAACGGTGCAGGCCAGCCGCGAGCGCTTTGACCGGCAGTTGAAAGCCGCAGGCAAGGGCCCGACCACCACCGAGATCGCTCCCGCCGGTCCGTTTTATTTCGCCGAAACCTATCACCAGCAATATCTGGCCAAGAACCCCAATGGCTATTGCGGCTTGAAGGGCACCGGCGTTTCCTGCCCGCTTCCCGCATAGGGCAGCCCAAACCTTGCCAGCCCGGACCATGTCGCCTTATGGTGGACACTGCTCTGGGGAGGATGCGATGTCCCGCCTGCTGATGGTTGCCCTGGCCCTGTTTGGCGCGCTGCTGCTTGCCTCCTGCGCGACGCTGACCAAGGAGCAATGCCAGGCGGGCGACTGGCGCTCCATCGGCTTTAACGATGGCAGCCGGGGCCGCCCGGCCAATTATGTCTCCAACCATGTGGATGCCTGCGCCGAATACGGCATTTCTCTCGACAACGCTCTCTATCAGGCGGGCCGCAGCGATGGGCTGGGATCCTATTGCCGCCTCTCCACCGCCGAAACCACCGGGCGGCGGGGCGAACGCTATTATGGCGTCTGCGAGGGCCCTGTGGGGGCGGCGTTCGCGCGGGTGCACCGGGCGGGCGAGGCCGTCTATGAGGCGAAGTCGGAGCTTTCGTCGCTGGACAGCGAAATCGATGGCCTGATGCGCCAATTGCGCCGGGAAGGCATTTCCGAGGATGAAATGCGCGCCCTCTCGCGCCAGATCACGTCCTTGCAACGCTCGCGCTGGCAGCTGGAATCCGAGGTACGTCGGGCCGAGCGGAGCCTCGCCTCGATCCGCCGGGCCGAGGAAGTGCGACTGGCGCAGGCCGGGATCGCCTACTGATCGCGCAGCATTCCGTTCTCCCCAAAAAGAAAAGGGCCCGATCGGGCCCTTTTTGATATGCAGTGCGGAGCGGTCAGGCGCCGGGCTGCTTGACCATGCGCAGATAGGGGCGCAGCTCGTTCCAGCCTTCGGGAAACTTTTCCTTGGCCTGCTCATTGGTGACGGCCGGCACGATGATCACGTCGTCGCCGTTCTCCCAGTTGACCGGGGTGGCCACCTGGTGCTTGGCGGTCAGCTGAAGGCTGTCGATCACCCGCAGGATTTCATCGAAATTACGACCGGTCGAAGCCGGGTATTCGATCTTGAGTTTGACCTTCTTGTCCGGGCCGATCACGAACACCGACCGCACGGTCAGCGAGTCATCGGCATTGGGGTGGATCATGTCGTAGAGGCGGGCAATGGTGCCATCATCGGCGATCAGGGGGAAGTTCAGCGCCGCGCCCTGGGTTTCCTCGATGTCCTTGGCCCAGCCGGCGTGGTCTTCGAGCTTGTCGACCGAAAGCCCGAGAACCTTGACGTCGCGCTTTTCAAATTCGGGCTTGAGCTTGGCAGTGTAGCCCAACTCGGTCGTGCACACCGGGGTGTAGTTCTTGGGGTGCGAAAACAGGACCGCCCAATGGCCATCGATATAATCGTGGAAGCGAATTTCGCCTTCGGTGGTCTGCGCGGTAAAGTCCGGAGCGATGTCGCCGATCAGAATGGACATGGCTGTTCTCCTTGTTGCAGCGCCGCCAAGCCCTTGGCCGGGGCGCCGGATGTCGTTAGCGATAATATGGTCCGCGCCGGGCCGAAGCGGTAGCGCAGGGCGCGGAACGTTTTGGCAAAATCGGGCCGGGAACGGGCAAGCCGTTTCGATTCCGCGCCAACCCGGAGCATGGTCCGTTACCGGGGGATATGGCCCGGATCGCGTCCCGGATCAATAAGCTGTTTTGACGCCGGGTCTTGGCGCCGTGATGAGACGTTCAGCGCAACGCCCGGCCCTCGGCGTCAAACAGATGGCGCTTGGACGCATCGAAGGTGACGAACACTTTCGAGTCCGGGGCAAAATAGTGCTCCCCGAACAGCCGCGCGGTCAAAAGCCCGACCTTGTCATTGCGCAGATAGAGATTGGTATCGGCGCCCAATTGTTCGATATGAACCACCTCGCATTCGAGATCGCCCGAGGATGGGGACACCGAGATGTGCTCGGGGCGAATGCCCAGAGTTTTCGCCCCCTGTTCCCCCAGCGCCGCCGCATCGAGCAGGTTCATCTGCGGCGAGCCGATGAAACTGGCGACGAACGTGTTGGCCGGGCGACTGTAGAGCTCCATGGGCGAGCCGATCTGCTCGATCCGGCCTTCATTCATCACCACGATCTTGTCGGCCAGCGTCATCGCCTCCACCTGATCGTGGGTGACATAGACCATGGTGGCCGACAATTCCCGGTGCAGGCGGGCGATTTCGAGCCGTGTGTTGACCCGCAGCGCCGCATCGAGGTTGGACAGCGGTTCGTCGAACAGAAACAGTTTTGGCTTGCGCACCACGGCGCGGCCGATAGCGACGCGCTGGCGCTGGCCGCCGGACAATTCGGCGGGGCGACGCTCCAGCAGCGGGTCGAGCCCGAGCATTTTGCTGGCCACCGCCACCCGCTCGTCGATTTCCGACTTCGCCGCCCCTTCCTGCTTCATGGCCAGGCTCATATTGCCCCTGACCGTGAGGTGGGGATAGAGCGCGTAGCTCTGGAACACCATGGCGATGCCGCGCTTGGCGGGCGGGGTAGCGTTGACCACCTTGCCGGCGATTTCCACCGTTCCGGCGGTTGCGTCCTCCAGCCCGGCAATGATGCGCAACAGGGTGGATTTCCCGCAGCCGGACGGGCCGACAAAGATGACGAACTCGCCATCCTCGACCGCCAGATCGATGCCGTGCAACACATCAACCGAGCCATAGGCCTTCTTGATGCCTTTAAGTTCGAGGGCGGTCATTCAGCGTGTCCTCTTAAGATTGTTGTGACCCCTGACCCAGGGCAGGGCCACGGGACCAATGCTGTGCGGGGCCAGTGTCCTCACAAATCCACCACCTTCCCGGTGCGCACGCTTTCATCGGCGGCAAGGCAGATGCGCAGGGACTGCACGGCGTCGTGCATGTGGCGCGTCAGATCGAGATCGCCGGTGATGGCGTCGTGCACATAGGCCTGCTCGCGGGCGCACAGGGCATCGTGGCCCGGCTCACCCTCCATCGAGAGCATTTCGTCCTCGAACACGAACTCGCCCTTGCCGTCGAGATCGGCCCGATGGATGCGGATGCGATCGGTCTTGGTGTGGGTTTCGTGATCGGACGATTTGGCCGCCTCGTCCATGACGATCGAGACCGAGCCTTTGGGGGTCATGATGTCTTTGACGAAAAACGCTGTCTCCGAGATCATCGGGCCCCAGGCCGCCTCGTACCACCCCACCGAGCCGTCCTCGAACGTCACCTGCAAGTGGCCGTAATTGTACATGTCCGGCGCGATCTCGTCGGAGAGCCGCACCCCCATGCCGCGCACCTGCACCGGCTTGGCGTCGGTGATCTGGCACATGACGTCGACGTAGTGCACCCCGCAATCGACCAGCGGCGAGGTGGTTTCCATTAGTGTCTTGTGGGTCCGCCAGAACCGGCCCGCCGATTGCTGGTTGAGGTTCATGCGGAACACATAAGGCCCGCCCAGCTCCCGCGCTTCCTCGATCAGCCGCACCCAGGAGGGGTGATGGCGCAGGATATAGCCAACCACGAGTTTTTTATTGAGCCGGGTGGCCGCTTCCACCACCCGTTCGGCGTCGGCCACTGTGGTTGCCAGCGGCTTTTCGACGAACACATGCGCACCCGCTTCCATGGCGGCCACCGCATAATCGGCGTGGGTATCGGAATAGGTGTTGATCGAAGCGAGGTCCGGGCCGGTCGCGGCCAGCGCCTCGTAGAAATCGCTGAAATGCGGATAGGATTCCAGCCCCTCGGGCACCGGCGCGGTGCCGCGGGTCACAAGCCCGACAATCTCATAGCCGGGGTGGTTGTGATAGGCGAGCGCGTGGGCGCGCCCCATATTGCCCAGCCCTGCCACCAGAACGCGGATGGGTTTGCTCATTTGACAGCTCCCGAAGTGATACCGCGGATCAGCTGCCGCGAGAAAACAAGATAAAGGACAAGGACCGGAATGATGGCCAGCGTCAGCGCCGCCAGCACCGCGTTCCAGTTGGTGACGAACTGGCCGATAAAAACCTGCGCGCCCAGCGTCACCGTCTTGGTGGATTCCGCCGGTGCGAGGATCAGCGGGAACCACAGATCGTTCCAGATCGGGATCATGGTGAACACCGCCACCGTCGCCATGGCCGGGCGGACCAGCGGCAGGACGAGGGTGAAAAAGATGCGGTATTCCGACAGCCCATCGACCCGCCCGGCATTTTTGAGGTCATCGGACACGGTGCGCATGAATTCGGAGAGGATGAAGATCGCCAGCGGCAAGCCTTGCGCGGTATATACCAGAATCAGCGCCGTTAGCGTGTTGACCAGCCCGGTGGCGACCATCAGCTGCAGGATGGCCACCGTCCCCAGCCGGATCGGGATCATGATCCCGAGCGCCAAATACAGTCCCATCAGCAGATTACCCCGGAACCGGTATTCCGAGAGCGCAAACGCCGCCATGGCGCCGAACAACAGCACACAGGTGAGCGAGACCACCGTCACCACCAGCGAGTTCTGGAAATACAGCAGGAAATCGCCCTGCTGGGTGACGGTTTCAAAGCCGATCAGCGAAAACGTCTCGTCATTGGGCAGCGCCAGCGGCGAATTGAAGATGGCGCGCCGCTCCTTGAAGGCGTTGATGACAATGACGAACACCGGAAACAGCGCGATCAGCGTATAGGCGATGAGCACCGCATGCGCGGCGATGGCGCGCGGCAGGGAGGAACGGGCAATAGCCATCAGAACTGATACCTCCGCAGGCGCGTCTGGATACCGAACAGGTAGATCGCGACCCCGACCAGAATGATGAGGAACATCATGGTGGCGATGGTCGAGCCCATATTGGGATCGCCAAGCTGGAGCTGGAACCCAAAGAAGGTGCGATAGAGCAGGGTGCCGAGCAGGTCGGTCGAGAAATTGGGCCCGGCCTGCGCGCCCTGGCTGACATAGATCAGGTCAAAGGCGTTGAAATTACCCACAAAGGTCAGGATCGAGATGATGCCGACAGTGGGCAGGATCAGCGGCAGCTGGATCTTGAAAAATTGCTTCATGCCGGTCAGGCCGTCGATTTCCGCCGCCTCGATCACTTCATCGGGGATCGAGAGCAGCGCCGCGTAGATCAGCATCATGGGGATGCCCACGAACTGCCACACCGACACCAGCGCCAGGGTGGTCAGCGCCGAGCCTTCCTGCCCCAGCCACGAGCCGAACAGATGCTTGAGGCCGATGGCGTCGAGCATCGAGGGCGCGATCCCCCACAGCGGCGACAGGATCAGCTTCCAGACAAAGCCAACGATCACAAACGAGAGGATCGTGGGGATGAAAATGGCGGTGCGGTAAAAGCCGCGCATTCGCAGATTGGGGTTCGACAGGATCGCCGCGAGCAACACCCCGATCGGGTTCTGCACCAGCATATGGACGACAAAGAACCACACGTTGTTTTTCAGCGCGTTCCAGAAACTGGCCGCCCAGCGCGGATCGCCGAACAGGGTCTGGAAGTTTTTCAGCCCCACAAACGCCCGCTCGCCATCAACGGTATTGAACAGCGATTGCACCAGCGTGGAAAACAGCGGGATGATCATGATGGCGGTATAGACCAGCACGGCAGGCGCCAGAAAAATCGCAACGTGCCAGCGCCGGCCTGGTTTGTGCTGATCGGGTGTGGCTGCCGCCATTGGATGATCCCCTCAAGGTTGGAGACGGGCGGCTTTCGCCGCCCGGAGTTTTTTCGTCAGGGCCCCTCACCCCAGCCTCTCCCCGGCGGGGAGAGGGAGGTATGGGGCTGTCGGCTGGCCCTAACCCCTCCCTTTTTGGGGAGAGGGGTGCCCAGCGCGCTCTTTTTACTCGTACATGCCCGGGGTGTACCAGCTGTCGAGGCCGTCCTGGATGGCCTTGGCCGCTTCTTCGGCGGTCTCGGTGCCGGCCAGAACATTGGCCGCATGCAGCCAGTTGTCGTTCTCAAGGTTGGGCGTGCCGCGCGACAGGATCTGGTAGGTCGGGCGGATGCTGGATTCGCAATTCTGACGCCAGGAGACGAACTCATTGGCCAGCGCGTTATCGAGTTCAACCGGCTCGTTCGACAGCGCGAAGAACCCGGGCAGGGCGTTGGAATACAGCCCCGCGAACTCGGCGGAAGCCACCCAGTTGAGGAAGGCGCGCGCCGCTTCGGGGTTGTTGGCGTTGGCGTTCATGCCGATGCCGATATCGGTGTGGTCCGAAATGTAGCACTGGTCCCCTTCAGCCGGGATCGGCGGCGGGAACGCGCCCATGGCGAAGTCAGCCTGTTCCTCAAACAGCGAGATTTCCCACGATCCGGCCGGGAAGATGGCGGCGCGGCCCAGGGTGAACAGGTTCTGGCTGTCGGGATAGGTCTGGGAGTGATAACCATCGCCGGTGTAATCGGCCCAGCGGCCCAGGACGCGCAGCGGCTCGGTCCATTCCTCATCGGTGAATTTGGCATCACCGGCGATCAGCGCCAGACGGCCTTCTTCGCCGTGCCAATAGGCCGGCCCGATATTGTGGTAGCCCATCGAGGCCGCTTCCCACTGGTCCACCGACCCCATGGCGAGCGGGATATAGGACCCGTCCGCCTTGATGGCATCGAGCACGGCAAAGAACTCCGCTTCCGTGGTCGGCTCTTCGAGCCCCAGTTCGGCAAACGCATCGGCGTTATAGATAAAGCCGTGGATCACCGAGGCCATGGGAACGCAGAACACTTCCGACCCATCGTCTGTCGACCATGCCGATTTGGCGACATCGGGGAAGTTCGCCATGCCTTCAAGATCGGTCAGATCGGCAAGATAGCCCTGCTGATAGAGCGCCAGCGAGGCGTCGAACGGGCGGCAGGTGATGATATCGCCCGCCGAGCCTGCATCGAGCTTGGCATTGAGCGCGGCGTTGTATTCGGTCGGCGCGGTGGGCGCGAAGTTGAGCTTGATACCCGGATGGGACGCCTCGAAGGCCGGGATCAACGTGTTCTGCCAGATCGGCAGGTCGTCATTGCGCCAGCTTTCGATGGTCAAGGTCACGTCCTGGGCAAGCAGCGGACCCGCTGCCAGCGCCAGGACAAGCCCGGCGCTGGCGCCAAGCAATGTTGACTTCGTCGTCATGATGGTTCCTCTCATTTGTTATCCCGCCCGGTTTGCCGCGCGGGGGTTCCCTTTATTGCTGTGCGTCAGAGCCGGTCAGAAGCGCCAGCGCCCCGCGCACCACACCGCCCGAACGCGCGAGCAGATCGTGCGCCTCGGTCAGGTTCCTCCCACCCGCCGCCATGATGATGGCGGGCTTGACGTCATCGTCCGCCGCGACGAGCGCTTCTGCGGCGGCTTCGAAATCGACCCCGGCAACGCTGGCGATGATGCCGGCGGCGCGATGGCGCAGCTTGGCGTTGTCGGCGGTTACATTGACCATGAAATTGTCGTGCACATGCCCCATCCGCACCCCGACGAGGGTGGAAAGCATGTTGAGGGTCGCCTTTTGCGCGGTGCCTGCTGCCATGCGGGTCGAGCCGGAAATCACCTCCGCCCCGGTGTCCAGCAGGATGGCGATATCGGCTTCGGCCAGCAGCGGCGCGCCCGCGTTGCCCGCAATTGCGACGGCGCGCGCTCCGGCTGATTTCGCCGCGCGCAATCCCGCCAGCGTATAGCGCGTCGTACCGCTGGCTGAGAGGCAGACGACACAATCGCCCGCCCCGATGCCAGCCTCGGCAATATCGGCCTTGCCCATCTCGGCATCATCTTCGGGGCCGCCGAGCAGCTCCTCGGTCATGGCCATCCCGCCCGCCATCAGGATGACGATACGGTCGCGGGCGATACCATAGGTTTGCGGAATTTCCAGCGCATCGCCCAAGGCGATCAGAGCCGGGCTCCCCGCCCCCATATAAACCAGCCGCCCGCCCCCCTTGAGCGCATCGGTGGCCAGATGCGCCGCGGCGGCAATATCCGGCCTCGCCGGGGTTACCGCATCGAGGCCGCGCTTCTGGCTGTCGAGCAGGGCGGCAAGGACCGCCTCGTCGTCCCAGGCGTCGAGGCCACTATAGCGGGGATCGGCAAATTCGGTCGCAGGAAGAGGCGCAGGGGCTGCCACGCCGACCGGCAGGCTCCCATCGTGATCAGCATGTAGCTTGCGCATATCCATGCATGGTCCTCCTCTGGCTTCGATAATGCCAAAAAAGTACCACTTGTCCAGTGGAAGTTACGCGCTGGCGCGTTAGTGGAGGTTACTGGCCTCAACCCAGGCCCTTTATCGGATGTTTTTGCCGCCTTGGGGGCAATTTACGAATTTTCAGTTCTGACACCTTGGCCAATGGTCTATTATTGGTATTATGCGGCAACGGGATCGCCCCGGCGGTTCGCGGGCGTTGGAGCGCAGCGATGGACGCGAGCATCGAGGAGACTTTCCGGCAGGCCGCCACCCGCGGCGGAGGGCCGCTTTACCTGCGCCTGCGCCGGTCGATCGAGGACGCGATCCGGTCCGGGCTCATTCATCCCGGCGACGCCCTGCCCTCGGAACGCGACATTGCCGCCACTGCCGAAGTGTCCCGCGTCACCGTCCGCAAGGCGGTTCAGGACCTGGTTGTCGAAGGCATCCTGATCCAGCGCCATGGCTCGGGCACCTTCGTCACCCCGGAAGTGCAGCGGGTCGAGCAGTCGCTCTCCAGCCTGACCTCGTTCACCGAGGACATGGCGCGGCGCGGCATGAGCCTGAGTTCCCAATGGCTCGACCGGGGGCTGTACGATCCGTCCCCCGAGGAAACGGTGATTCTGGGCCTTGGGCCGAGCGAAAAGGTCGCCCGCGTCGCCCGGTTGCGCATCGCCGACAACAATCCACTGGCTATTGAGCGCGCCTCGCTGGCCGCCTCGGTGCTGCCCAGGCCGGAAACGCTGGGCTCTTCGCTTTACGAGCGGCTGGGCGAATCCGGACACCGCCCGGTGCGCGCCATCCAGCGTATTGCCGCCGTCAATCTCGAACGGCATGATGCGGGCCTTCTCAACGTCGCGCCCGGCGCGGCAAGCCTTCGAATTGAACGCAGATCCTACCTGGCCTCAGGCCGGGTCATCGAGTTCACCCGATCCATCTATCGTGGCGACGCCTATGATTTCGTCGCCGAATTGCGGTTGCAGAACTAGCGAGGTTGTCTTTACCAGCATGACGCAGACTTTCATGAAGCGCGAAATCGCCGAGATCCCCCAGGTCGTCTCCCGGTTGCTCACCGAGGGGCGCGGCGCCATCACCGACGCCGCCAACGCCTTCCGCGAGGCCGATCCGCGCGTGGTGGTCACCGTGGCGCGCGGCTCGTCCGATCATGCGGCAACCTATTTCAAATATGCGTGCGAATTGACCACCGGCGTTCCGGTGGCCTCGGTCGGCCCGTCGATCGCCTCGATCTATGGCGCAGCGCTCAAGCTCGATCGCGCCGCCGCCATCGGCATTTCCCAATCCGGCGGCAGCCCCGATATCATCGCGCTGCTCGAAAGCGCCCGCCGCTCGGGCGCAACAACGGTGGCCATCACCAACACGGCCTCGTCGAAACTCGCCGAGGGCGCCAACAGCGTCGTCGACATCCTCGCCGGCACCGAAAAGTCGGTTGCCGCGACCAAGACCTTCGTCACCTCCGCTGTCGCCGGTCTGGCGCTGGTTGCCGACTGGTCCGGCGACGAAGCGCTTCTGGCCGCCCTCGATACGCTGCCCACTGCGCTGGAACAGGCGCTGACCACCGACTGGTCGGCCCTTGTTGACGCCACTGTCGGTGCCAGTTCGCTCTATGTGCTCGGACGCGGCCCCGGCGCGGCCATCGCCAGCGAAGCGGCGCTCAAGTTCAAGGAAACCTGCGGCCTGCATGCCGAAGCCTATTCGAGCGCGGAAGTCCTCCATGGCCCGGCGGCCATCGTGCAAGACGGCTTTCCCGTTCTGGCGCTGTGCGCCGGTCCAGCCGACAAGGCGCGGGCCTCGGTGCTTGAAACCAGCGCACGGCTGGAAAAGCAGGGCGGCAAAGTGTTCGTTACCGATCCCGAGCCGGGCACGGGCATCGCCTTGCCGGTGGCCCGCACCGGACACCCGCTCACCGATCCGATCGCACTCGCCGTATCGTTTTACAATTTCGTCGAGACGCTGGCCCGCGCCCGGGGCTTCAACCCCGACGAGCCGCCCCATCTGCGCAAAGTGACGGCTACGGTATGACCCTACACGCCTTCTCCGGGGCCGCGATCTTTGACGGCAGCAACTGGCACCACGAGCACATCCTGCTCGTTGCCGACGGTGTCGTTGCCGCCATCGTTGCTCCTGAGAAGGTGCCCGAGGGCGCGATCCCGGTCGCGCTCGACGGGGGCATGCTGGTTCCCGGCTTCGTTGATCTTCAGGTCAACGGGGCCGGAGGCGTGCTGTTTAACGAAGACCGCAGCGTCGCGGGGCTGGAAACGCTGTGCGCCGCCAATTTCCAGTTCGGCACCACCGCCCTTCTGCCCACGCTGGTGACCGATACGGTCGAGGTGACCCGCGCCGCGCTTGATGCGGGCATCGCCGCCCACCGAGCCGGTGTACGCGGTTTTGCTGGCCTGCACATGGAAGGCCCGCACCTGTCTTTGGCCCGCAAGGGGGCGCACGATCCGGGCTATATACGGCCCATGGAAACTTCCGACCTGGAGACGCTGATCGCGGCGCGGGCCGGATTACCGACCCTTCTGACCACGGTGGCGGTGGAATCGGTCACCCCCGATCAGATCGCCGCGCTGGCCGAGGCCGGCATTATCGTCTCGATCGGTCATTCCGACGCCACGGCAGACGCCGCCGCCACCGCCTTTGCGGCGGGCGCTTCTATGTCCACGCACCTGTTCAATGCCATGAGCCAATTGGGCAATCGCGAACCGGGGTTGGTTGGCGCGACCCTCGCCGGGGCCGGCTGGGCCGGGCTGATCGCCGATGGCATCCACGTCCACCCGGACACGATCGGCATCGCCCTGCGCGCCAAGGCCAGGCCGGGGAAAATCTTCCTCGTCACCGATGCCATGTCGCCCATGGGCACTGACATGACCGGCTTCACCCTCAACGGGCGGGAGATTGTACGCGAAAATGGCGCGCTGCGGCTGGCCGATGGCACGCTGGCCGGAGCCGACCTGACCATGATCGATGCGATCCGCTACATGCACCACACCGTCGGCCTGGACCTTGATGAGGTGCTGCGCATGGCGGCGCTCTATCCGGCGCAAGCCATTGGCCGCGCCGATGACCTTGGCCAGCTGGGCCAGGGCGCAGCCGCATCGATGGTGCATCTGTCCGACGGGCTGGAGATCGGCGGCGTGTGGATCGGCGGCGAAAAGGTGTTTTAGGCCTGAAGGCCTAAGCCCGCTCCGCCTGTGCCTCTGCACCGACCTGCGCCAGAATATCGATTTCACCCACCGCATCGGCCAGCGTCGTGCGATCGAGCACCGCGCGGGTTGCGTCGGTGACCTTGGCAAACACGTGGCGGATTTCACAATCCTCCTCGCTGCGGCAATCGATGCAGCGGCGATAGGCGATCTTTGACAGGCACGGCAGGGGCGCGATCGGCCCGTCGACGATGCGCAGCACTTCGCCGAAACTGATCTCGGACGGGGTCTTGAGCAGCAGGTAGCCCCCGGTCTTGCCGCGCCGCGACATCAGGATGCCGTTGCGCTTGAGTTCGAGCAAGATCTGCTCAAGGAACTTCTTGGGGATGTCCTGCTCGGTCGCGATCTCCGAAATCATCAGGCTTTCCCCCGCGCCGGCACGGGTCAGCGCCACAAGGGCGCGCAACGCATAACGGGCTTTTTGGGAAATCATCGACACGAGGGATGGTCACTCCGCAAATGTGGCAGTCCTGTCTTAAGTGCCCGGACCGGGGGGTGCAAGGTCTTTGCCCCCGCTCCGGGCCGAACGCCCCTCAAAGCCCCTCGCCTGCCGCGGTGAGGGCGGCAAGCTGGTCGGGGCTGAGGGTGAGCCGCGCTCCGCGCACGAGGCTTTCGACCTGCTCCACGCTGGTTGCCGACGCGATCGGGGCGGTGACGCCGGGCTGGGCGGCCAGCCAGGCCAGGGCGATTTCGGCCAGCGCGGCACCGGTCTCCTGCGCCACCCCATCCATGGCCGCCAGAATGGCCAGGCCGCGCGGGTTGAGATATTTGCCCATGCTGCCGCCGCGCCGCGATTTGGAGAAATCGGCCTCCGAGCGGTATTTCCCGGTCAGAAAGCCCGCCGCCAGCCCGTAATAGACGATCACCCCCAGCCCCTCGCGCAGCACAAGGTCCTGCACCTCGCCCTCAAACGCGCCGCGGGCATAAAGATTATATTCGTTCTGCACCGTCTCATAACGCGGCAGGCCATTGGCGTCGGCCACCGCCAGCGCCTCGCGCAGCAGCGCCCCGTCATAGTTCGAGCAGCCGATATGGCGCACCTTGCCGCTGACGAGCAGGTTCTCGAAAGCGCGCAGGGTTTCCTCATGGGTCACAGTGGGGTCGGGCCAATGGGCCTGATAGAGATCGATCTGCTCGATGCCCAATCGGCGCAGGGAGGCCTCGCAGGCGCTTTCGATATAGGCCCCTGAAAGGTCGGTGCCGTCCCTGTCGAGCCTTGTTCCAGCCTTGGTGGCGATGACGAGGCCATCGCGATTGCCGCGCGCCTTCAGCCAGGCCCCGATGATGGTTTCGGACTCCCCGCCCGCGTTACCCTCCACCCATTTGGAATAGGAATCGGCGGTATCGATGGCGGTAAAGCCGCGCTCGGCGAACGCATCAAGCACCGCAAAGCTCTGCGCTTCATCCAGCGTCCAGCCAAACACGTTGCCTCCGAGCACCAGCGGTTCGATGGAAAGCGATGTGCGGCCAAGCGGACGAAGGGTCATCGGGAGGCTCCTTGGTGGTGAACGGGAGGTGGCGCAAGAGCAAGAACACAGCGCCGGGTAAAGGCTAGCGCCAGCGCGCCCGATGCGCAAGGCAGCGGCGCGGTCCGGGCGCAACAGCGCTTACGCCCCTCTGCGGGGGCCTGATCACCAAATGCGCAGGAAATTTATTTTGGCGTTTTTGCTGGCAGATCGTACCGCTAGGTACGCCGGAACCGCCCGGAATATGGCGATATTTTGACCGCCCGGTCAAGAAAGGGCAGCAACGTTGACGTAAACGTCCCGCCCTTACCCATTGCGCAATCAAACAAAAGACGCTTTGTTGCCACTTCGGCGCGCAACGCCCCGGCGTTGCTGGCCCCAAGTCGCAGGGAGGACAATCATGCATAACAACACACCCTGCACATCGATCAACACAGAGAGCTTTGCCGTCTGACCGTGCCGTTTCGACATATTGGACCCCAAAGTCGGTATCTCGTCGCGGACGTCACGCCGGGAGCACTCTTAAAATGATGGCAACCGCCACCGGCGGCCCACCGGGGTCGCCGGTGGCGCGCATCTATCCAAAGGGGAAACACTCGACATGAGAAACACGCTTACCGGCATCGCGGCGGCTCTTCTGGCCTCGTCCATGCTCGTTGGTGCGGCCAGCGCGGAAACCTTGCGCTGGGCCCGCAATTCCGATGCGCTGACCCTGGACCCGCATTCGCAGAATCAGGGCACAACGCACACCTTCAACCACCACATCTACGAAACCCTGCTCGACCGCGACACCGAGGGCAATCTCCAGGCGCGCCTGGCGACCGATTGGTACGTCAAGGATGGCGACGAGACCGTCTGGGTGTTCGAGCTGCGGGAAGGCGTCACCTTCCATGGCGGCGAGGAATTCACCGCCGAGGACGTTGTGTTCTCGATCGAGCGCGCCAAGTCCGACCACTCCAACATGCGCCAGCTGCATGCCGATGTGGCCAGCGTCACCGCCGTCGACGACCACACCGTCGAATTCCAGATGAACGGCCCCTCGCCGCTCTATCCCAACAACGTCACCAACACCTTCATCATGGACAAGGGCTGGTCGGAAGAGCACGATCTGTACGAAGTTCAGGATTTTGGCGCCGGTGAAGACAATTACGCCGTCCGCAACACCAATGGCACCGGGCCTTACGTGCTGACCGAAAGAGACCCTGACGTGCGCTCGGTCATGGTGCTCAATGAGAACTGGTGGGGCGAGACCCCCGCGGTCACCGAGATCATCTATACCCCGATCACCGACAACGCCACCCGCGTCGCCGCGCTGCTCTCGGGCGAGGTCGATCTGGTTCAGGACGTTCCGGTGCAGGACATCGAACGGCTGGCCGGCACCCAGGGCATCAAGGTCGAGACCGGCCCTGAAAACCGCACCATCTATTTCGGCTATGCCATGGATGACGAGCCGCTTCTGTCCTCCAACATCACCGACGAGAACCCCTTCGCCAACCCGCTGGTGCGCGAAGCCATGGAGATCGTTGTCGATCGCGACGCCATCCGGCAGGTCGTGATGCGCGGCCAGTCGATCCCCACCTGTCTCAACCTGCCGCCGTTCGCCAACGGCTGGACCGAGGAACTCTCGGCCTGTCCGGCGGTGGATGTCGAGCGCGCCCGCGCGCTGATGGACGAGGCCGGTTATGGCGACGGGTTCACCGTCACCCTCGACACGCCCAATGACCGCTACGTCAACGACGAAGCGATCTCCCAGGCCGTCGTCGGCATGCTCGGCCAGATCGGCATCGACGTGACCCTGGCCTCGCGCCCGGTGGCACAGCACTCGCCGCTGATCCTCACCAACGAGACCGACTTCTATCTGCTCGGCTGGGGCGTTCCGACCTTCGACTCCGCCTATGTGTTCAACGACCTGGTCCACACCAAGGACGGCGAATACGGCACCTACAATATCGGTCTGTATTCCAACCCCGAAATCGACGCAAAGATCGTGTCGCTGGGCACCATGACCGACCTTGATGCCCGCGATCAGACGATTGCCGAGATCTGGGAGCAGGTGCAGGCCGACCGCGTGTTCCTCACCGTCCACGTCCAGGAACTGGCCTATGCCATGCGCGATGACATGAGCCTCGCCGTGCATCCGGAAAACCAGCCGTCCATGGCTTCGGTGACCTTCCAGTAGCGGAACCGCCAATCCACGCCGCGTCATGACCCCTCATGGCGCGGCGTTTTTTTGGCATCGCCCGAACCGCTTCATGCGGTCTTCGATTGTAGCGAGCGATAATTCCGATATTCTTCACTGAGCCCCGAACGTCTGCGGCCCCATGCAGGCGCCGACGGGACCGCGACACGCGATAGCGGAGACCACTTCGATGCTGGCCTTCATTCTCAAACGGCTCGGGCAGTCCATACTGGTCATGCTTGCCGTCGCTTTCATCTCGTTCATGATGTTCCGCTATGTGGGCGACCCGGTCGCTTCCATGGTCTCCCAGGAGGCAACCATTGCCGACCAGGAGCTGCTGCGCGATCGGCTCGGGCTGAACGATCCCTTCTACGAACAGTTCTTCCGGTTCCTGGGCAATGCGGTGCAAGGCCAGTTCGGCATTTCCTACCGGCTGCAAACCCCGGTGGCCGATCTGATCCTCTCGCGCCTGCCCGCCACCATCGAATTGGCGTTCACCTCCTCGGCCATTGCCCTCATCCTGGGGATCGTGCTGGGCGTGTTCACCGCGCTCAACCCCAAGAACTGGGCCTCGGCGGCCATCATGGCCTTTTCGCTGGTCGGTGTGTCGCTGCCCACCTTCCTGATCGGCATCGGGCTGATCTACATCTTTGCCGTCGAATTGCAGTGGCTGCCCAGTTTCGGGCGCGGTCAGGTGGTCAATCTGGGCTTCTGGACCACGGGCTTTCTCACCGAAAGCGGCATCCGCTCGATCATCCTGCCCGCCATCACCCTCTCGCTGTTCCAGATGACGCTGATCATGCGGCTGGTGCGGGCGGAAATGCTCGAAGTGCTGCGCCAGGATTACATCAAGTTCGCCCGCGCCAGAGGGTTGTCCAAGCGCGCCATCAATTTCGGCCATGCGCTCAAGAACACGCTGGTGCCGGTGATCACCATCACCGGGCTGCAGCTTGGCTCGGTCATCGCCTTCGCCATCATCACCGAAACGGTGTTCCAGTGGCCCGGCGTCGGCTCGCTGTTCATCAACTCGGTGGCGGTCGTCGATGTGCCGGTGATGTCGGCCTATCTGATGTTCATCGCGTTCGTCTTCGTCGTGATCAATCTGATCGTGGATATCCTTTATTATATCGTCGACCCCCGCTTGCGGATCGGCGGCCCGGCCAGGGGGAACTGACCCATGAGCGAACTGTCCGCACAAGCGCCCCGGGGCCCGATCGGCAAGATCATCGATTCCGATATCTTTTATTCCTATCGCACCTCGCCGGTGGCCATCGTCGCTTCGATCGTCGCCGTAGTGTTGATCCTGGCCGCCGTGCTCGCGCCCTGGATCGCGCCGTATGATCCGTTCAACCCGCGCACCCTCAATCTCATGGACGGGTTCACCAAGCCCATGAGCGAGAGCTTTTCGGGCAATTATTTCCTGATGGGCGCCGACCATCAGGGGCGCGACGTGTTTTCCACCATCCTGCATGGCAGTCGCGTGTCGTTGTTTGTGGGGCTCTCGGCGACCTTGTTTTCCATGACGCTGGGGGTCGGGCTGGGGCTGGTCGCCGGGTATCGTGGCGGGCTGGCCGATGCCGTCATCATGCGCGTGGCCGACGTGCAGCTGTCGTTCCCGGCCATCCTCATCGCCCTGTTGATCTTCGGGGTGGCGCGGGGCCTCATTCCCCCCAGCCAGCAGGAAAACACCGCCCTGATCGTTCTGGTGCTGGCCATCGGGCTGGCCAACTGGGCCCAGTTCGCCCGAACCGTGCGCGGGGCCACCATGGTGGAACGGCAAAAGGATTACGTCTCGGCGGCCCGCATCATGGGGGTCAATCCGTTCTTCATCCTCATCCGCCACATCCTGCCCAACGTCGTCGGGCCGGTTCTGGTCATCGCCACCATCGGGCTGGCGCTGGCCATCATCGAGGAGGCGACGCTGTCCTATCTGGGGGTCGGGGTCCCGCCCACCCAGCCCTCGCTGGGAACGCTGATCCGCATCGGACAGCAATTCCTGTTCTCCGGTGAATGGTGGATCCTGTTCTTCCCCGGGATCACCCTTATCCTGCTTGCGCTTTCGGTCAACCTTCTGGGCGACTGGCTGCGCGACGCGCTCAATCCGAGGCTGCGCTGATGACCCAACCGCTTCTGTCCGTCCGGGACCTCAGTGTCGTCTTCCATCTGCGGCGCGGCGATTTCACCGCCGTCAATTCCATCTCGTTCGACATCATGCCCGGCGAAGTTCTGGGCGTGGTCGGCGAATCCGGGGCCGGCAAATCGATGACCGGCACCGCCATCATGGGGCTGGTCGATCGGCCCGGCGAAGTGACCGCGCGCGAAATCCTGCTCAAGGGCGAACGCATCGACGGTCTGGGTGAAGAGGCCATGCGCAAGATCCGGGGCAAGCGGATCGGCATGGTGTTCCAGGATCCGCTGACCTCGCTCAACCCGCTTTATACTGTGGGCGAACAGCTGATCGAGACCATCCGCCGCCATTTGCCGCTCTCTGCCGCCCAGGCGCGCCAGCGGGCCATCGACCTTCTTGCCGATGCGGGTATCCCCAAGCCCGAGGAGCGGATCGATTCCTATCCGCACCAGTTTTCCGGCGGCATGCGCCAGCGCGTGGTGATCTCTTTGGCGCTGGCCGCCGAGCCTGAACTGGTGATTGCGGACGAACCCACATCGGCGCTCGACGTGTCGGTTCAGGCCCAGATCATCAAGGTCTTGAAACGCCTCTGCGCCGAGCGCGGCGTCGCGGTGATGCTGATCACCCACGATATGGGGGTGATCGCCGAGGCCGCCGATCGCATGATCGTCATGAACAAGGGCGAGATCGTCGAGACCGGCTCGGTGGCCGACATCATCCTGCGCCCCAAGGAGCCCTATACGATCAAGCTGATCGAGGCCATTCCCTCGATCAAGGCGCAGAACCCGCGCTTTGCCGCCGCCACGGCGCGCGGGGAAGGCTTTGCCGCCGACAATATCGACACCCCTTTGGTGTCGGTCGAAAATCTCGTGCGCGAGTTTGATCTGTCGCCCTCGATGCTGGCCCGCATCACCGGGCGCAACCGCAAGATCGTCAAGGCGGTCAACGATGTGTCCTTTGTCATCCGCAAGGGGCAGACCTATGGGCTGGTCGGGGAATCGGGGTCGGGCAAATCGACCTGCGCGCGCATGATGGTGGGGCTATTGGAGCCCACCAGCGGCACGGTGCGGCTCGAAGGCACCGACATCTGGCGCGATCGCAATGCGTCCGCCAAGCGGCGCTCGAAAATCCAGATGATCTTCCAGGACCCCTATGCCAGCCTCAATCCCCGCTGGCGGGTGGGCGCGATCATCGCCGAGCCGATGCGGGCGCTGGGGATTTCCCACAATGCCACCGAGATCGGCGATCGGGTGGCCGATCTGTTGGAAAAGGTGCGGCTCGACCCAGCGGCCATGCGCAAATATCCCCATGAATTCTCCGGCGGCCAGCGCCAGCGCATCGCCATCGCGCGGGCGCTGTCGAGCCAGCCCGAATTCATCATCTGCGACGAGCCGACCTCGGCGCTCGACGTGTCCGTTCAGGCCCAGGTGCTCGAACTGATGAGCCAGCTGCAGGAGGAATTCGGCCTCACCTATCTGCTGATCAGCCACAACCTCGCCGTCATCCGCCAGATGGCCGACGCCGTGGGCGTGCTCCACAACGGAGTGCTGGTCGAAGACGGCCCGGTCGAGGACATCTTCGGCGCGCCACAAGCCGACTACACCCGCATGCTCCTCGACGCCGTCCCCGACATCGCCAAAGTGGCGTAAGATCCGGCGCCGCAGCGGGCCTTCGTCCCTTCTCCCCCAGTGGAAGAAGGGGCGGGGGTGAGCACTGGACGAGCAATAAAACGCCACGCTTACGACCACCGCACCCTCTGCCGGTTACTGGATCCCGGATCAAGTCCGGGATGACTCTGAGTAAATTGGCAGTTGGTGGACAGCATCCGTCCCGCATCACCATCCCGCTCATCTCCCCCACCGCCACACCCCCCACCGCCGTCATCCCGGACCTGATCCGGGATCCAGTACACTCCGCGCTTTTGTTCTCCGCCCGCGGCCCTGCACTGCCCGCCCAAAACCCACCACAATTGAAGCGCCCCATCAGCACTGCGCCGGGGGGCGTTCGCACGTGAAGGGGGTATCTCCATGTTGTCGCTATCTCGCATCCTTTCCGCCCTGCTGGTCGCCATCGGCATTGCACTGGCCGGCTATCTCGCAGGCCAGGCGCTGATCGCGTCGCGCGAGCCGATCCGCACGGTCACCGTCAAGGGCCTGTCCGAGCGCAATGTGATGGCCGATCTGGGCTATTGGCCGATCAAGTTCGTGGCCACCGGACCAACGCTGGAAGCGGCCCGCAGCCAGCTCGAACAGGCCGATACTGCCGTGCGCCGGTTCCTCGTCGAGGCCGGGTTTCCCGAAGAAAGCATGAACGTGCAGAACATTCTCGTCGAGGACCGGCTGGCCGGATACAACGCATCGGGCACCCCCGACGAGGCGCGGTTCGTGCTCACCGAGGAGTTCATCGTCACCTCCGCCGATGTGTCGGCCATCGCCGAAGCGGCGCGCAATGTAGGCGATCTGTTGCGGTCGGGGGTGGTGTTTTCCTCCGACAATTACAATGCCGGCCCCAGCTACATCTTCACTGCCATCAACGACCTCAAGACCGACATGCTGGCCGAAGCCACCCAGCGGGCGCGCGAGGCCGCCGAGCAGTTCGCCGTCGAGGCGGACGCGACGGTCGGCACCATCCAGACCGCCAATCAGGGCGTGTTCGAAATCCTCGCCGCCGTCGATATCCCCGACCAGCGCAGCGAAAAGCAGATCGACAAGAAGGTGCGGGTGGTGACCACCATCACCTATTTCCTCGAATAAAAGGCAACCGGAGGAGCATCACGCCGCGCAGGCGCGGCATTCTCCGCGGATTTCCATGATGGTGCGGGTCGGCACAAAGCCCTCGCGCCCGGCCCAGTCGGCCAGCCGGTCGCTGACCACATCGTCGGAAAATTCCGAGACCTGCCCGCAGCGCTCGCAAATGGCAAAGGCGATCAGCCCCGAGGGGTGGCAGTGGGGGCGGGCGCAGGCGATGAAGGCGTTGAGCGATTCCAGCCGGTGCGCCAGCCCGATATCGAGCAGCTTGTCGAGGGCGCGATAGATCTGCAACGGCGCGCGCAGCCCCTCCTCGCGCAACTGGTCGAGCAGGGCATAGGCGCTCAGTGGCGCTTCGGCCTTTTCCAGCCGGTCGAGGACAAGGGCCTGATTGCGGGTGAGGTCGGGATGCGCACTCATTTATGTCGCTCCTTTGGACTTGTCAGGCAGAACGGAGGTGAGGGCAAAAACCCCCAGCGCCGCCACCACGATCGAGGGGCCCGAGGGGGTATCGAAATGCAGCGAGGCCCACAGCCCGGCGAGCACCGCCACCACCCCGCCCAGCGCGGCATAGAGCGCCATCTGTTCGGGCGTTTTGGCCAACCGCCGCGCCGCCGTCGCGGGGATGATCAGCATGGCGGTGATCAACAGGACCCCCAGAACCTTCATGGCGACGGCGATCAATGCCGCCAGCAGCACCATGAAGATCAGCCGCGCTCGTTCGGGCCGCAGCCCTTCGGCCTGGGCGATCTCTTCGGACACGGTTCCGGCCAGCATGGGCCGCCACAGCCAGGCGAGCGCCGCCAGAACCAGTACGCCGCCGCCATAGATCAGCGCCAGATCGGTTACCGACACCGCCAGAATGTCGCCAAACAGCAGCCCCATCAGGTCGATGCGCACCATGGGCATCAGCGCTACGAGCACCAGCCCCAGCGCCAGCGCCGAATGGCTGAGCAGGCCCAGAAGCGAATCCGCCGAAAGCGTCCCGCGCCGTTCGAGGAACCCCAGCAGCAGCGCGGCGGTCACCGCGATGACGAACACGCCGGCCACCGGTGACACCGAGAAGAACAGTGCCAGCGCCACCCCCAGAATGGCCGAATGGGCCATCGTGTCGCCGAAATAGGCCATGCGCCGCCAGACGATGAAACTGCCCATGGGCCCGGCCACCGCCGCCAGTCCGATCCCGGCCAGAATGGCGCGGGTGAAAAAACTCTCAAGCATGGCCGCCCCGCTCCTGCTTCAAATGCGTATGCTCATGCGCCCCGTGCACATGCCCCGCTCCGCCGGTCGCCCGGACGCTGCCATCGGGCAGATGCGCGTGGTCGTGCTCGTGGCGATAAATGGCCAGCGACCGCGCCGCGTGCGGGCCGAACAGCGCCGCATATTCGCCGCTGGCCGCCACCGTGTCGGGCGGGCCCGAGCAGCACACATGGCCATTGAGGCAGATCACCGTATCGGTGCGCGCCATCACCACGTGCAGATCATGGGAGATCAGCAGCACCCCGCAGCCGGTCTCGTCGCGGATGGTGCCGATCAGGTCGTAGAGCGCAATCTCGCCGGAAAAATCGACCCCCTGCACCGGCTCGTCGAGCACCAGCAGGTCCGGCGCGCCGATCAGGGCGCGGGCGATCAGCGCGCGCTGGAATTCGCCGCCCGAAAGGGTATGCACCTGCGCCCGCGCCAGCGCGCCGATGCCCACCATGTCGAGCACCGCAGCGATCCGGGCCGCGCTGTGGCGGCCGGTCAGCCGCATCAGCCGCTCCACCGTCAGCGGCAGCGAGCGGTCCATGGCGACTTTTTGCGGCACATAGCCGATCCTGATGCCCGGCGCGCGCCACACCGTGCCCTCATCGGGGGCCAAAATCCCCAGCGCGGTCTTCACCGTGGTCGACTTGCCCGAGCCATTGGGCCCGATCAGCGTCACGATCTCTCCGCGCCCGATGGCCATATCAACGTTGCGGACCAGCCAGCGGCCCTCGCGGCGCACGCCGATCCCTTGCACATCGACAAGGCGGGTTCGTTCGGGGGGCTGAAAAGTCTTCATGCGGTTTCCGGTTTTGGCGGCAAAGCGAGTCTTTTGCGGCAAAGCACGCGTTTTGCAGATTGACAGCGCTGCAAATGTTATAGCATTACATTGCCCTGTAATGTCATAACATAATCATCAAAAGGCGCTCCGACAATGCCAAAATTCATGCTTCCCCTGGCCACCGCCCTGCTGCTTGGCACCGCCAGCCCGGTGCTCGCCGCGCCGAACGTTCTGGCCAGCCTCAAGCCGGTCCATTCTCTGGTGGCCGGGGTGATGGAGGGCGTCGGCGCGCCCCAATTGCTGGTTCAGGGCGCCGCGTCTGAACATGGCTACACCCTGCGCCCCTCCGATGCCGCCCGCATCGAAGCCGCCGATCTGGTGTTCTGGATCGGCCCGGAGATGGAAACCTACATGACGGGCCTGCTCGATACGCTTGGGGGCGACGCCGTGGCCGTGCCCCTGATCGAAACCGAAGGCCTCACCCTTCTGGATTTGCGCGAGGGCGGCCTGTTTGAAGCCCACGAGCACGGCGATCATGACCATGATCACGAGCACCACGATCATGAGCACGACCACAACCACGACCATGACCATGACCATGACCATGACCATGACCATGACCATGACCATCATGAGCACGGCGAGGACGAGCACGACCACCATGATCATAGTCACAGCGATGCCCATATCTGGCTCGACCCGGCCAATGCGCGCCTCATGGTGGCGGCCATCGCCGAAGCACTGAGCGCCGCCGATCCGGACAATGCCGAGGCCTATGACGCCAATGGCCGTGCGCTTGTGGCCCGGCTGTCAGACCTGCAAGACAATATCGCCGCCCGCCTCGCGCCGCTCGACGGCAAGCCGTTCTTTGTCTTTCACGACGCCTATCACTATTTCGAGCATCGCTTCGATATCGAGGCGACCGGCAGCTTCACCGTCAATCCCGAAATCGCCCCCGGGGCCGGACGGCTGACCGAAATCCGCGCCATCGTGGAACAGTCCGACGCGGTATGCCTGTTCGCCGAACCGCAATTCCCGCCCCGCGTCATCGATACCGTCGCTGAAGGGACCGGGGCGCGGATCGGCACGCTCGATCCGCTCGGCGCCACCATCCCCGATGGACCCGAGCTCTATTTCACCCTGCTCGACAGCCTCGCCGACAGTCTGATCGACTGCCTCGCGGACTGATCTGCAAACCCCGTTACCGGATCGGCCCCTTGAAGACGAAAAACGCCCCCAGCCCGATAAAGGCAAAGCCCACAAGATGGTTGAGGGTGAACTTTTCGCCCAGATAGAGCATGGCGAACAGGGCAAAGACCGAGAGCGAGATCACCTCCTGGATCGTCTTGAGCTCGGCGCCCGAATAGACGCCATAGCCGATCCGGTTGGCGGGCACCGCCAGCCAATATTCAAAAAACGCGATGCCCCAGCTGGTCAGCACCACCACCCACAGGGTTGCCCCGGGAAATTTGAGGTGCCCGTACCAGGCAAACGTCATGAAGACGTTTGAGGCGAGCAAAAGCACGATGGGGGCGACGAGCGCAAACAGCGACGGGGCCGCGGCAACAGTTGCAGGCATTGGGCGTTCTCACATGCAGGCCCAACACCGATCGGGGGCCATCCACGCCTAATTCTGTGCGGCCCCCACATCTGAAAAGCAAGCGTGGAGAAAAGTGCCGTTAAACTTCGCCGCGAATATGGGGACGGACCCGGTCGGCATAAAACCGGGCGAGATCGTCATGGGTTTGCTGCGACAGGGGCGGCAGGCCGCTGGCCTCGGCATTGATCCCCACCTGTTCGGGCCGCGACACCCCGGCAATCACCGACGACACCGCATCGTGATCGAGGATCCAGCGCAGGGCGAACTGGCTCATGGCCATATCCGCCGGCACATAGGCCTCTAGCGCGTCGGCCAGCTCCACCCCCTTCTCGAACGGAACGCCGCCAAAGGTTTCCCCCACCGAAAAGGCCTCGCCGTCGCGGTTGAAACTGCGATGGTCGGTGGGCGCGAATTCGGTCCGGGCGGTAAATTTCCCCGACAACAACCCCGAGGCCAGCGGCAGGCGCACGATGATGCCCACCTCTTCGGCCTTGGCCCGGTGCAGCAGGCTTCGGGCCGCGTCCTGGCGGAAGATATTGAAGATGATCTGCAACGTCGCCAGTCCGTCCCGGGCCAGGCACAGTTCCGCCTCGGCCAGCGTTTCGACGCTCGCGCCCCAGTTGCGGATCAGCCCCTCGTCGCGGATCGCGTCCATCCAGCCGAAAATCTCGCCCTCTTCGAGCACCGCGCGCGGCACGCAATGGAGCTGGGCGAGGTCGATGGTCTCCACCCCCAGCCGCCGCGCCGATTCCTCAAGGCTCTCGCGCACGCCGGCAAGGGTATATTTGTCCGGATAGAGCGCCGCCGAGCGTCCCACCTTGGTCGCGACCACCAGATCGTCGGGCTTGCCGAAAAACGTGCCGATCCGGTGTTCGGACAAGCCGTTGCCATAGACATCCGCCGTATCCCAGAAATTGATCCCCAGCCGGGCGGCATTGGCCAGGATCGACGAGGCTTCCCCATCATCGACCGGGCCGAACTCGCCCCCCAATTGCCAGCACCCCAACCCGATTTCGGAAACCGCAAATCCCGTCCTGCCCAGAAGTCGCGTCTTCATGTGTCTGCTCTCCCGTTTGCGTCTTGTCTTTTTTAGCGGGCGCCTGCCATGCCGTCGATGCAATTGACTTGGGTTCACCGCCCATGCCAAACCTTAACCGTGTTGGTTCCCCTTTCGTTGCACGAGTCGAAACGGGGAAGCAAAAGGGAACACGGTGCGGACGACCCTCAAAGGGGCCAAACCCGTGGCTGCCCCCGCAACTGTAAGCCGCGATGGCGTCCTCCATTTGCCACTGGCCGTCTGGCCGGGAAGGCGGGGGACTGCTGCCCGAGCGGTGAGCCAGGAGACCTGCCAGCACACCGGACCGGAGCCCTATGAGGCGACCGGAGTTTTGCGTTCGCACACGGAGGGTGTTGCCGATGACGATGACCAGGATTTTTGCGGGTTTTCCGCGCAGCGTTTCGGTTTTCCGGGTCGGCTTGGGCCGGTCCTGACCGGTCCCGACCGGGGCTTTCGCGCAGCGCGCCACCACAGCTATTGCGGGCCTTTTTTGGCGCTTTTGCCGCCAAAAACCCGCCAGACCACGCAGTTTTGATCTCAGTTTCCACGGTTGCGCGCACCACCCTGGGTGGCGGGCGGACCCTCAGCTTTCACGGAGCTTTCCATGAGCACGAAAATACCGACCACCGTCATCACCGGTTTTCTGGGCGCGGGCAAGACCACGCTGGTGCGCCACATCCTTGCCAATGCCAAAGGCAAGCGCATCGCCCTGATCATCAATGAATTCGGCGATATCGGCGTGGACAAGGACGTTCTGGCCGGGTGCGGCGACGAGACCTGCCGCGAAGAGGACATGATCGAACTCGCCAATGGCTGCATCTGCTGCACCGTGGCCGATGATTTCATTCCCACCATGGAAGCGCTGCTGGCCCGCCCCGATCGCCCCGATCACATCGTCATCGAAACCTCCGGCCTTGCCCTGCCCCAGCCGCTGATCCGCGCGTTCAACTGGCCCGAAATCAAATCGCAGGTGACCATCGATGGCGTGGTGACCGTCGCCGATGCCGCCGCGCTCGCCGAAGGCCGTTTTGCCGCCAATGAGGAAGCGGTCGAAGCCCGCCGTCGGCTCGACGACATGCTCGATCACGACACCCCCCTGGGCGAGTTGTTCGAGGACCAGCTGGTCGCCGCCGATATGGTGATCCTCAACAAGACCGATCTGATCGATGCCGAGGCCATCGAGGCCGTCGAGCGCGAACTGAATAAAGCCATGCGCAAGGGCGCCCGCATCGTGCGCGCCGCCAATGGCCAGATCGATGTCGCCGCCTTGCTGGGTCTGGGCATCGGCTCGGAAGACGATCTTGCCGGCCGCGAAAGCCATCATGAGCAGGACCATGGCGGGGAAGGCCATGAGCACGACGATTTCGACAGTTTCTCGGTCACCCTGCCCGCCGGGCCGGGCCGCGACCAGCTGCTCGCCGCCATCGCCGAGACCATCGCCAGCCACGACGTTTTGCGTCTCAAGGGTTTTGCGGCTATTCCCGGCGCACGGGCCCGTCTCGCCATTCAGGCGGTCGGCCCGCGCATCAACGCCTATTTCGATCGCGAATGGCGGGAGGGTGAAGAGCGGGTGACCCGGCTCGTGGTCATCGGCGAAAGCCCCCTGCCGCGTGCAGCAATCGAAGCCGGGCTTAACAGCAAGGAAGCAGCAGCATGAGCGATATCGTCGTTCGCGACGCCCATGGCAACGAACTGGCCGATGGCGACTCCGTCACCGTGATCAAGGACCTCAAGGTCAAGGGCAGCTCGGTCGTCGTCAAGCGCGGCACCATGGTCAAGTCCATCCGGCTGACCAACAACCCCGAGGAAGTCGATGCCTCCATCCCCAAGATGAAGGGCCTTGTCCTGCGTACCGAATTTCTCAAGAAGGCCTGATCCACAGTGCATCTGCTTGCTGCCCAGGCCGGAGCGCTCCAGCAGGAGGGCGAGGCCATCGACCTCGCCCAGACTCCCGGGCGCTTTGCCTTTGCCTCCTCCGCCGATAGCGAATTGGCCATGCTGGCCGCCGCTGCCGACCGGGCAGGCGAAGAGGGCTTGCGCCTCGCCAGCCTCATGCGGCTGGCGCATAATTTCTCCGTGGATTTGTGGTGCCAGGACACCCTTGTCCACTCCAAACTGATCGTCATCCGGCTGATCGGCGGGGCCGCCTATTGGTCCTATGGCTGCGACGAGATCGAGATGCTGGCCCGCCGCCATGCCATCCCGCTGGCCTTTTTGCCCGGCGACGCCAATCCCGACCCGATCCTCCTGGCCCGCTCCACCATCGATGAGGCCGACTGGCACGCCCTGCACAAATTGTTCCTTGCCGGTGGCCCCGACAATGCCGACGCCATCCTCGCTGCCTTTGGCGCGCTGGCCGAAGGCAAGCCGGTTCCCGCAACCGCCACGCCTTTCCCCGGCTTCGGCTTCTGGGACCGCACCCGCGGTATCGTCGATACCGTCCCTGTTTCCCCTGCCGCTGCGGGAGGCGATGCCCCCGAAGGGTGGCGCGACACCCATCGCCCCCGCGTCCCCATCCTGTTCTATCGCGCGGTCCTCGAAGGCGCGGGCACGGCCACGCTCGAAGCGCTGATTGCCGGGCTGGAAGACGCCGGGCTCACCCCGGTGCCGCTGGTCATTTCCTCGCTCAAGGCCGCCGATTGCGCCGGTTTCGTGCAACGGACGCTGGGCGAACTCGCCCCCGCCGCGATTTTCAACCTCACCGGCTTCGCCTTGGGGGTCGGCGACTTGTCCCCCGAGCGCAATCCCTTTGCGCTCTGCGATGCCCCGGTGATCCAGCTGGTACAGGGCTCGCGCCCGCCCTCCATGTGGGCCGACGATCCGCGCGGGCTGACGGCCAAAGACCTCGCCATGCAGGTGGTGCTGCCGGAAATTGACGGCCGCATCGGCGCGCTTCTGGTCGGGCACAAGGCCGAGGCCGTATGGCACGAGCGCACCCAATGCCCCCTCACCGCCTTTGCCCCCGAACCCGACGGCGTCGCCCGCGCCGTGGCGCTGGCCGGAAATTACGCAAAGCTGCGGTGCAAGGCCCCCGCCGCGCGCCGCCTCGGCATGGTGATGGCCAACTATCCCCTGCGCGATGGCCGCCTGGCCAATGGCGTCGGCTACGACGCCCCCCAATCGACCATCGAGATGATCCACACGCTGACGGCGGCGGGGTATGTGATCTCAGACGGAGGGGAAACCGCAATCTCGGCGCCCCCCTCACCCCCAACCCCTCTCCCACCGGGGGAGAGGGGGGCTTTTGAGGGAACGCCCTCCGCTCCACACACTCAGAACCCCTTCTCCCCCGGTGGGAGAAGGTGGCCCGGCGCAGCCGGGTCGGATGAGGGGGGCGCTGCATCCGCCACAAACGGCACGGGTCCGTTTTCCTCCGGCACCAGCCTGATCGAACATCTCCAGACCGGCCCCACCAATGGCCGCCCCCAACATGGCACCTCCGATGCCGTGCTGCCGCTCGCCCGCTATGCGGACCTGTTTGCCACCCTGCCCGCCGAAATGGCCCAAGAGGTCACCGCCCGCTGGGGCGCGCCCGAGGCCGATCCGTTCGTGCGCGGCGACAGCTTCCATCTGCCGGTGAAGATTTTCGGCAATCTGGCCGTCCTGCTCCAGCCTGCCCGCGCCTATGATCTGGCCGAGGAGTTGAGCTTTCACGATCCCAATCTGGTCCCGCCCCATGCCTATATCGCCAGCTATCTGTGGCTGCGCCATGAGTTCGGCATCGATGCGCTGATCCATAATGGCAAGCACGGCAATCTCGAATGGCTGCCCGGCAAGGCCAACGGCCTCGATTCCCGCTCCTATCCGGCAGTGCTGTGGGGGCAGGTGCCCTATTTCTATCCCTTCATCGTCAATGATCCGGGCGAAGGGACCCAGGCCAAGCGGCGCACCGGGGCGACCATCATCGACCATCTGGTGCCCCCGCTCACCCGCGCGGAAACCTATGGACCGCTCAAGGACCTCGAAGCGCTGCTCGATGAATATTACGCCGCCATGGGCATGGATCAACGCCGCCTCGACTCCCTCAAGCGCCGCATTCTCGAATTCTCCCGCGATGCAAGGCTCGATGCCGATCTGCACCTGCCGGAAAACGAGGACGAAGCGCTCAGCCAGATCGACAATTTCCTCTGCGAACTCAAGGAATCGCAGATCCGCGACGGGCTGCACATTTTCGGGCGCTCGCCCTCGGGCGAATTCGAGCGCGATCTGCTGGTTGCTTTTGCCCGGGTGCCGCGCGGCGAAGGCCAGGGCGGCGATGCCTCGCTGATCCGCGCTCTGGCCGACGATCTGCGGCTTGGGGTCGATCCTTTAGCACTCGATCTGGCCGCGCCGTGGACCGGCCCGAAACCCGAGGCCCTCGATACCGGCGGCGTCTGGCGTTCGGCGGGCGATACCATCGAACGGCTCGAAGCGCTGGCCGGTGACCTCGTCACCGGGCGGCAGCCCGACCCCGACTGGGTCGCCACCCGCACGGTGCTCGACACCATCGAAACCTCGATCCGGCCCCGGCTGACCGCTTCGGGTCCGCGCGAAATGCAGGCGCTGCTCGATGGGCTGGACGGCAAATTCATCGCCCCCGGCCCCTCGGGCTCGCCGACGCGCGGACGGGTCGATACCCTGCCCACGGGGCGCAATTTCTATTCCGTCGATAACCGCGCCATCCCCACCCAAACCGCCTGGGCGCTGGGCCAGCGGGCGGCGGAAGATTTGCTCAAGCGCCATTTTCAGGATCACGGCGTCTGGCTCGATGCGCTGGCCATGAGCGTTTGGGGCACCGCCAATATGCGCACCGGCGGCGATGATATCGCCAAGGCGCTGGCGCTGATCGGCGCGCGCCCGGTCTGGCAGGGCGCGTCCCTTGCGGTGATGGGCTATGAGATCATTCCGCTGGCCAAACTCGGACGCCCCCGGGTCGATGTCACCTTGCGCATTTCCGGGCTGTTCCGCGATGCGTTCCCCGCCCAGATTGCCCTGTTCGATCGGGCGGTGCGGGCCATCGGCGCGCTCGACGAGCCGGTCGAGGATAACCCCATCGCCGCGCGCATGCGCACCGATGCGCTGAGCCTGATGGCCGAAGGGGCCAGCGACGACGAGGCCGGTTTACGCGCCGGGCACCGGGTGTTCGGGTCCGCGCCGGGCAGTTATGGCGCAGGCGTCGGCAAGCTGGTGGAAAGCGGGCGCTGGCAGGAGATGGGGGACCTGGCCGAAGCGGTGCTGGTCTCCGGGCAATACGCCTATGGCGCGCACGCCGAAGGGATCGCCGAAAAAGGGCTGTTTGCCGACCGGCTGCGCAGCGCCAGCGCCGTGGTGCAGGTTCAGGACAATGCCGAGCACGATTTGCTCGATTCCGATCAGTATTATCAGTTCGAGGGCGGATTGTCGGCGGCGGTCGAGGCGCTGTCGGGCCACCGCCCCGCAGCCTATCACCTCGACACCTCGCGGCCCGACCGCCCGGTAGTGCGCACGCTGGAAGAGGAAATCGCCCGGGTGATGCGGGCCCGCGTGGTCAATCCCAAATGGATCGGCGGCATGAAGCGCCACGGCTATCGCGGGGCGTTCGAGATCGTCGCCACCGTCGATTTCATGTTCGGCTTTGCCGCCACCACCGGCGCGGTCAAATCGCATCATTTCGATTTGGCGTTCACCGCCTTTATCGAGGATGACGCCACCCGCGCCTTTCTCATCGAGGCCAACCGGTTTGGCTATGAAGAACTGATCGAGCGCTTCCGGGAGGCCCGCGAGCGGGGCTTCTGGTCCCCGCGCTCCAACGCCGCCTACGCCTATCTGGAGGCGCAATGATCCGCCTTCAGCGCTTGCCGCCCCTTCCATCGACGCCGAGGAGTACACCATGACCGAGCGTGTTAAAAAGACCGACCTGATGACCGAGGCCGAGCGCGACGCCTATCACACGGAAAAGATGAAAAAGAAGAAGGCGGCCCGCGACAAGCTGGTCGCCGCCAATCAGGCCGAAAAGGGCCTCCTGATCGTTCACACCGGCAAGGGCAAGGGCAAATCGACCGCCGCCTTCGGCATGGTGTTCCGCGCTATCGCCCACGGCTTCAAGGTGGGGATCGTCCAGTTCGTCAAGGGCAAGTGGCACACCGGGGAGCGCGACATTCTCGAACACTTCCCCGATCAGGTCACCATCAACGCCATGGGCGACGGGTTCACCTGGGAAACCCAGGATCGCCAGCGCGATCTGGCCGCCGCCCGCATCGCGTGGGACCGCGCCAAGGAGCTGATCGCCGATCCCGAAGTCGATATGGTACTGCTCGACGAGCTCAACATCTGCCTGCGCTACGATTACCTGCCGCTTGACGAGGTGATCGAAACCCTGCGCAACAAGCCCCAAAACAAGCACGTGATCGTCACCGGCCGCAACGCCAAGGACGAGCTGATCGAGATCGCCGATCTGGTCACCGAGATGACGCAGATCAAGCACCCGTTCCGCGAACAGGGCGTCAAGGCCCAGGCCGGCATCGAGTTCTAGAAGCTCTGGCAGGGGGATGACCGGACACCCGGTCATCCCCCCATTGCCAGCCTTACGACTTGGTGCCGTCGCGAATATCGCGCAGCAGGTCGCGGATCGAAAAGATCACCAGCCAGAATTCGACCAGCAGCCGCCAGCCGATCACCCCGATGATCCCGCCAATAAGGGTCATCAGCGCGCCGATGATGCCGCCGCCCGTCCCCATGGCGCCGCCATAATAATTGCCGCCAAACAGCATCCCGAAAAACCCGACCAGCGTCGACAGCCCGATCAGGACCAGCCCGATCCAGTAGATCACGGTTACGATTCTGGGAAAGACGAAGCTGTCAAAATTGAAAAATGCCCTGATCATCGGTGTCCCCTCCGTTCACCTCAACAAGCGACCAAAGAGTGGGAGAAAACCGGGGCGTTGGCAAGCAGGGTTAACGAGAGCGGTTCCGGACTAGAAACACGCCCCATCCTGCCCCAGGCTTTGGCCCAGCCGCATGGCGATGGCATCGAATGACGGGATATCGGCTGCCGGATAGTCGAGCCGCACATTGGCCGTCTGCGCCCCGTCGCACACGAGGATGGTCTTGGCGTAAAACACGTGCCCGCTGCGCGTTCCGCCCCACGCGGCCCAGTCGGGGGTTTCCGAGCGGTAGGTGATCGCCCAGCCCTGGGCTTCCTCCTGGTCCACCCGCGCGCGGATATCGGCGGAAAACGTCCCCGCCACCGGCGCGCCCCAGGCGGTGACCGTCGAACGCCCGTTGGCGGCGCGAAATCGCTTGCCGTCGCCCAAGCCCTCTACCGGTCCGTCCGCCGCATAGTCTGCAGGAATATCGACGGCGGTTCCGAATCGCGGATTGACATATCGCGCCCAGTCCCCGGCCAGCAAGCTGCTGGAAAGGCTGGTAAAAATCACAATCGCTGTCATCGCACGCATCATCATCTGCGCATGATGGCGTCCCGATTATGGCTTTCGCAAGCCCTTGATTGCCCCGCGCAACGCCATGGTTCCGCTTTGCGCACAACTGGCGTAAACAGGACCCTCCAACCACGGAGCGAGGGACCGGAGGGGACGGGTGAAAAGACCATCGATCGGGGATGTGGCGCGCCAGGCTGGCGTTTCGACCGCGACGGTATCGCGGGCCATCAACGCGCCGGAAACGGTCACCGAAAAGACCCGCCTCAAGGTGCAGGCGGCGGTCGAGGCGCTCCATTACGTCCAGTCGGTCACCGCGCGCAATTTCAAGATGCAGCGCGCCAATGCCGTGCTGGTGGTCGCCAATGACATCGGCAACATCTATTATTCCGAGATTTTCCGCGGCATCCAGCGCCGCGCCGAAACCTCGAATTATTCCATCACCATCACCAATCCCAGTCCCGGCGGCACCCAGGATCTGATCCTGTCAAATCTGCGGACGTCCAAGGTCGATGGGGTGATCATCCTGTCGGGCCACGAGATCACCGAGCACGATCTGTCTTTGCTCCATAAGCTCTATTCGGGCACTCCGCCCATCGTCGCCCTCGGCGAGGAGCGCGGCTATACCCAGCTCGCCCACATCCTCATCGACAATGAGCAGGCCGGCTATGGGGCCGGGCGGCATCTGATCGAGATGGGTCACACGCGGATCGGCCACACCTATGGCCCCAACAACACCCCGGTGCGCCGGGCCCGCGCCAACGGGCTGCGCCGGGCGCTGGCCGAGGCAAAGCTGATCATCAACGACCGCTGGTTTTTCGAAAGCGGGTTCTCTGCCATTGGCGGGCGCGCCGCCGCCCAGAGTTTCTTGTCGCTCAAGGACCGGCCCACCGCGATGTTCTGCGGCAATGACGAGGCGGCCATGGGCTTTATCTCGCAATTGCACCGCTACGGGGTTTCGGTGCCCGATGATCTGTCGGTGATCGGGTTCGACGATATCGTCTTGGCCGACAGCTACGTGCCGGGCCTCTCCACGATGCACCAGCCCAAGGAAGAAATGGGCCGCCACGCCATGAACCTGTTGCTCGACATCATCGAGCGCCGCAACACCAGCCCGATGCCGGTGGTCGAATTGCCCATCCACCTGGTGCCGCGCGAGTCGGTGATCCGGCGGCAAAATCCGTAATCGGGTTCGTGCTCCGATCAGCCGCTCCCAAAAGGACGATTGTGATCTTCGGCCAAACCATGCTACCCGGCAAACCGAACCGAAGTACTCAACTTTACCTGTGCGCGTGAAAAGACCCCTCGTATTTTCCGTTTCGCCAAGGGGCGACGAGATTGCCCGCCATGTGGCCCAGCTGCTCGGCGCACCGGTGCATCTGTGCGGGGCGGGCCGCGAGGACGCCGCGCCGCTGGTGGCAACCGCCTTCGCCCAGCGCTCGCCCATCGTCGGGGTGTGCGCCGCGGGGGTGCTGATCCGCCTGTTGGGCCCCGATCTGGGCGACAAGGCCACCGAGCCGCCGGTGGTTGCCGTGTCTGCCGATGGCAAGGTGGCAGTGCCGCTGCTCGGCACCCATCGCGGGGCCAACGCGCTGGCCCGCTGGGTCGCCGACGGGTTTCGCGGGTTTGCCGCGGTCACCTCGCTGTCCGACACGCTCTATGAATTCTCTCTCGAAGACCCTCCCCCCGGCTACACCATCGCCAACCACGAAGCGGTGCGCCCGGTGATGGCGGCGCTGCTCAACGGCGAAAAGCTGCGCGTCGATGGCCCGTCGGGCTGGCTGGAGCTGGCCGGATATCCGGTGTCGCGCGAGGGCAGCCAGTTACTGCGGCTCACCGAAAGCCCGGCCCCCGGTCCCGGCCTCCTGGTCCATCCGCACACCATCGTTGTGGGTCTGGGCTGCACCAGCGCCGCAACGCGCGACGAGATCGCCGCTCTGGTCACCGCATCGCTGGCCAAGGCCGATATCGCCCCCGCCGCCCTTGCCGCTTTTGCCACCGTCGCGGGCCACAAAAACATGGCCGCGCTCGCCGCCGCCGCCGAACAGTTCGAGGTGCCGCTGCGGGTCTTCACCCGCCGCGAGCTCGACCGCGAGCGCAAGCGCCTCGCCACCCCGTCGGATATTGTTGAGGACGCGACCGGTCTGGCGGGCATCTGTGAAGCGGTGGCGTTGAAAGCCGGGCAGTTGATCTTGCCCAAACAGATCAGCGGCGCGGTCACCTGCGCCCTGGGCAAGGCCGAAATCCCCCTCGATGCCGCCGGGTTCGGCAAGCCCGCCTAACCCACCCCGTCGATCATCAGCACGACATCGGCAACGCTGTGCGCCACCAGCGCAGGCGGCAACAGCGGTCGGCGCACCATCACCACCGGGATTCCCAGTTGCGCCGCCGCCTCGATCTTGGCGGCGGTCTGCTCACCCCCGGCGTGTTTGCTCACCAGATGGGTGATCGCTTCGGCCTGCATCAGCGCCCGTTCCGTCTCCAGCGCAAACGGCCCGCGCTCCGCAACCACGCGCCAGCGCTCCGGCACGCCCTCCGGCACCTCGATCATGCGGGCGACAAAGCGGCAATCGGCGCGCCCCATGAACGGCGCCAGTTCCTGCCGCCCGATGGTCAGCAGCACGTTTGCTCCGCCGGGCAACACCTTGGCCGCCGCGTCCATATCGTCGACCTCGATCCATTGCGCCCCCTCCGGCCTTTTCCACTGCGGACGCTCGATCCGGATCAGTGTCACCCCCACCGCTCGCGCCGCTTGTGCAGCGTTGGCGGAAATCTGTGCCGCAAACGGATGGGTTGCATCGATCAGCACCTCGATCCGGTACGCATCGAGATAGGCGGCCAGCCCCGCAGCCCCGCCAAAACCGCCAATTCGCACCGAGCCTATGGGCCGCTCCGGCTGCCTTGTGCGCCCGGCCAGAGACGAGGTCACCGTGTGTCCCCGCTCCACCAGAAGCGCCGCCAGCGCGCGCGCCTCCCCGGTGCCCCCGAGGATCAATATGCGCCGCGTCGCTGTGCCATCATTGCCCATGCTCATGGCATGGTTCTATACAGCCTTATCATTTATGCCACACGGGGATTCGAGTGTTCGGCTGGCTCCGCCGCAAATTTGGAAAGACCGACCGTTTCGCCCGGTTGGACGCGACGCAATTCCCGCGTTTCGCGCCCGGCACCGTCTGGCTGGTCGGGGCCGGTCCCGGTGCGCCGGGGCTGATCTCGCTGCTCGGCTATTACGGATTGGGCGAGGCCGACACCATCGTTTATGACGCGCTGGTCGGGCCCGACCTTCTGGCCATGGCCAATCCGCGCGCCGAAATGATCTATGCGGGCAAGCGCGGCGGCAAGCCGTCCCCCAAACAGGCCGATATCACCCTCACGCTCATCGAACACGCCCGCGCCGGCAAGAAGGTCCTGCGCCTCAAGGGCGGCGATCCGATGATGTTCGGGCGCGGCGGCGAAGAAGCGCTGGCGCTGGCCCGCGAGTCCATCGGCTTTCGCATCGTGCCCGGCATCACCGCCGGGGTTGGCGGGCTGGCCTATGCGGGCATCCCCGTCACCCATCGCGACACCAATCACGCGGTGATCTTTCTCACCGGTCACGACGAAAAGGGCGGCGTGCCGCAGGCGGTCGACTGGCCCGCCGTCTCCACCGCCGCGCCGGTCATCGTCATGTATATGGCGATCAAGCATCTGGGCTCGATTGCCGAAAAGCTGGTCGCTGCGGGCCGGTCCCCGGAGGATCGGCTGGCGGTGGTGTCCAACGCCACCCTGCCGTCGCAATCGGTTGTCGAAACCACGCTGGCCGACGCTTCCACCCTTGCCGCGCGCACCGACATTCCCACCCCCGCCATCGTCGTGGTCGGCCCGGTCTCGCGCTACCGGCAAACCCTTGATTGGTACACCGGCGGGGAGAACGCCCTTGGCTGAACACCCGCGCGGGCTGATCGTTGCGGCCCCTCGCTCGGGCGCGGGCAAGACCTCGATCACCCTCGGGCTGGCCAGAGCCCTCGCGCGCGCGGGCTATCGCGTCGCGCCCGCCAAGACCGGGCCCGACTATATCGACCCGGCCTTTCTCGCCGAGGCAGCGGGCAGCCCCGCCATCAATCTCGATCCCTGGGCCATGGACGCTGCCACCCTGCGCGGCCGCGCCGCCGCCCATGCCACCGATCACGATATCCTGTTGATCGAAGGGGTGATGGGGCTGTTCGATGGTGCGGTTGATGGCACCGGATCCACCGCCGATCTCGCCGCCACGCTTGGCCTGCCGGTTATCCTCGTCGTCGATAGCGAACGGCAGGCCCAGTCGATTGCCGCGCTGGTGCATGGCTTTGCCACCTGGCGCCAAGATGTGCAGATCGCCGGCGTCATTCTCAACAAGGTCGCCTCCGACCGGCATGAGACCATGCTGCGCAGCGCGCTGGAACCAACCGGCCTGCCGTGCCTCGGCTCGATCCCCCGCCGCAGCGATCTCGATCTCCCCCGGCGGCATCTGGGTCTGGTCCTGCCCCACGCCATTGAGGGCATCGCCGACTATTTCGATCGCGCCGGGGCGGTGATGACCACCCATATTGATTTCCGCCTGCTCGGGGCCATTGCCGCGCCGGCCGCGTCCGCTGCCCAAGCCCCGTCCCTTCCGCCCCTGGGCCAGCGCATCGCCATCGCCCGCGACGCGGCGTTTGCCTTTGTCTATCCGCATCTTTTGGGTCACTGGCACGCCAGCGGCGCGAGCCTGAGCTTTTTCTCGCCTCTGGCCGATGAGGCCCCCGCCGACGATGCCGATGCGGTGTTCCTTCCCGGCGGGTATCCCGAACTGCATGGCGCGACACTGGGTGCTGCCGCCCGGTTCAAAACAGGTCTGGCCAGCGCCCGCGATCGCGGCGCGCTGATCTATGGCGAATGCGGCGGCTACATGGTTCTGGGCGAGACCCTTATCGACCGCGAGGGCGGAGAACACCCGATGGCCAATCTCCTGCCGGTATCAACCCGCATCGACCGGCCGCGTCTGGTCCTCGGCTACCGCAAAATGCGCCATGACTCGCCCCTGCCATGGCCGCGTGACATTCGTGGACATGAGTTCCATTATTCGAGCCAACTTCCATCGCGATTTTCCAGACAACTCGATGCTCGAATGCCCGCAAGTCCATACATTTTATCGCCAATGTTTGCTCAGGATGACGCCCTTGGCACCGCTTTGCCCCCCTCGGGACTGCGCCTTGGCAAGGTCATGGGATCGTATGCCCACGTCATCGAGGGAGTGAAAACCCCATGACCGCGCGGGCCATCATGGTGATGGGCACTGGCTCGGATGTTGGAAAATCCCTAATTGTTTCAGGGCTTTGCCGCGCGTTCGCCAATCGCGGCCTGTCGGTTGCGCCGTTCAAACCGCAAAACATGTCCAACAACGCCGCCGTTACCGAGGATGGCGGGGAAATCGGCCGCGCCCAGGCGCTTCAGGCCCGCGCCGCCCGCAAACCCGCCCACACCGCCATGAACCCGATTCTGCTCAAGCCGGAAAAAGAGACGGGATCTCAAGTGGTTGTGCGCGGGCAGCGCGTCGGGTCGATGAGCGCGCGCGCCTATTTTGCCAAACGCGCCGAATTTATCCCCGACGTGCTCGATGCGTTTACCATGCTGGCTGCCCAAAACGATCTGGTGATCGTCGAAGGCGCGGGCAGTGCTTCGGAAGTGAATTTACGAAACGGCGATATCGCCAATTTCGGTTTCGCCCAGGCCGCCACTGTTCCGGTCATTCTCGTTGGCGATATTCATCGCGGTGGGGTGATCGCCTCGCTGGTCGGCACCTTTGCGGTGATCGCGCCCGAGGACGCCGCGCTGATCCAGGCCACGCTGGTCAACAAATTTCACGGCGACCCCACCCTGTTCGAGGCCGGGCGCACCATCGTAGAAACCCGTACGGGCCGCCCCTGTCTGGGGGTTGTTCCTCATTTCGACGCTGCCAGCACCCTGCCCGCCGAAGACGTCTTGTCACTCGAAAATTCCATTCCAGATCAAGGAGATACGATCATCGCCGTGCCGCGCCTGCCGCGCATCGCCAATTTCGATGACCTCGATCCGCTGCGCGCCGAACCCGGCGTTCGCCTCGTCATTGTTCAGCCGGGTCAACCGCTTCCGCGCGACGCCCGCCTCGTCATCCTCCCCGGCTCGAAGGCCACCCGCGCCGACCTTGCCTTCTTCCGGGAGCAGGGCTGGGACATCGATCTTGCCGCCCATATCCGCGCTGGCGGCCATGTGCTGGGCATCTGCGGCGGCTACCAGATGCTGGGCACCTCCATCGCCGACCCCGAGGGCCTCGAAGGCCCGGCGGGTGTCAGCCCCGGCCTGGGTCATCTTGCCCTGTCCACCCGTCTCGAAGGCCAGAAAACCCTGCGCTTTGCCGAGGCCCGCGACGCCCTCTCCGGCACCCCGCTCACCGGCTATCACATGCATATGGGCGTAACCCAAGGCCCTGATATGGAACGCCCTTTTGCGCTGGTCGATGGCGTTGCGGAAGGCGCGCGCTCCGCCGATGGCCGCATCATGGGCACCTATCTGCACGGGATTTTCTCCGCCGACGCCTTCCGCCGCGACGTCCTCTCCCGTCTCGGGTTTACCCCCGATCCGCTGCTTGATTTCGACGCCAAAATCGATCGGACGCTCGATGATTTGGCTGCCCATCTCGAAGCCCATCTCGACCTCGACCAGATCCTCGCCCTCGCCCGGGAACCCGCCCTGTGATCGCCTTTCTCGCCGCCGTTATCGAGCGATTGGCGGGGTATCCACAAGGGCTGGTCGATCGCATCGGTCACCCCGTAATGTGGATCGGAAGTCTGATCGGATTTTTGGACACGCGCCTCAACCGGCCCGAAAAATCCTTTGAAATCCGCAAGATACGCGGCATCCTCGCGCTGGCCATCGTCATCCTCGTCACCCTGATCGTCGCGCTGGGGATTTCTGAACTGCTCGACCTCCTGCCCTTCGGCTGGGTGATCGAAGTGCTGATCGCCTCCTCGCTGCTCGCCCAGAAGGGTCTGCGCGATGCGGTGATGGGCGTGGCCGACGCGCTGCGGTCAGATGGGCTCGACGGGGCCCGCCACGCGGTCGGGCAGATCGTGGGCCGGGACACCGCCGGTCTCGACGAGGCCGAGATTTCCCGTGCTGCCATTGAAACCCTTGCCGAAAATGCTTCCGACGGTGTCATCGCCCCACTGCTCTATCTTGCCCTGTTCGGCCTGCCTGGCGCCGCGGTGTACAAAGCCATCAACACCTGTGATTCCATGATCGGCCACCGCTCCGAGCGCCATGAAGCTTTCGGCTGGGCGGCGGCCAAACTCGATGATATCGTTAATATAATTCCCGCCCGCCTCACCGCATTGCTGTTTGCCGGTGGCGCCCGATTTCTCGATGGTGCCGATCCGCAAGCGGCCCTGCGCACAGCCCAAAGAGACGCGCAACACCACGCGTCGCCCAACGCCGGCTGGCCCGAGGCCGCCCTGGCCGGCGCCCTTGATTTCGGGCTGGGGGGCCCGCGTTCTTATCGGGGAGAGCGGGTCGATCTGCCCGGCATGGGCGATGGGCGGCGCGCGCTTGGGGCGGACGATATCGCAACAGCCATAAGCCTTTACGACCGGGCGATGCTGCTCGCTCTTGGCGGCGTGGCGGTCTGGGCGCTGCTGCGCTGGATGTTGTGATTACAGGTCCGGGTACTGCCCCTTGACCACCATGGGCAGGCCCGCCACCACGAAATAGACGTGCTCGCAGATCGCCGCCAACTCCTGGTGGGCCGCCCCGGCGAGATCGCGAAACGTCCGGGCCAGCGCGTTGTCGGGCACGATGCCCAGCCCCACTTCGTTGGACACCAGAATCACCTGCGTGTCCTTCATTGCGGCCAGCACTTCGACCAGCGTGTCGACCTCATCGGCCACATCGCGCTCCATGCTCAAGAGGTTGGTGATCCACAAGGTCAGGCAGTCGACGAGGATCACATCATGGGTCTGCGCCGCCGCAAATAGCGCCTGTGGCAGCTCCAGCGGTTCCTCGATGGTGGCGAACCGCCCGGACCGGCTCTTTTGATGGGCCGACACCCGTTCGACCATCTCGTCGTCGAGCGCTTCGGCGGTGGCGAGATAGGCGGGGGCCGAACTCTTGCGCGTCGCCAGCCGCTCGGCCAGCGCCGTCTTGCCCGACCGTGTTCCGCCCAGAACCAGAATATGTCCGCTCAACACGCCATCCTCCACCAAACTCATGTCTGCCCTTGCCCTACCGCGTCAGCGCGGCCAACGTAAGGCAGGCGCGTTGGTTCCCACTCCGCATTGCGCTGCCCCGGTCGATTTACGATTTGACCTCATTATACTTTCGTCCTATGCGCAAGCGCAGTATGGTCCGCCGCGAAGAACGGGAGCTTTTCTCATCGTGCCCAAATACTTCCTCGGAGTGGATGGGGGCGGCACCAATTGCCGCATCAGGCTCGCAAACGCCAATCTCGAAACGCTGGCCGAAGCCCATGGCGGGCGCGCCAACCTCCAGCTCGAAGGCGGCGATCCAGCCTATCGTTCGATCACCGAGGGCACACGGGAAGTGTTCGCCAAGGCAGGGCTCGATTTTGCCCAGACCGCCCACACCCACGCCTGTTTCGGCATGGCGGGCGGCAGACTGCCGTCGGCGCGCGAGGCGTTCGCCGCGCGGGACTGGCCGTTTGCAAAAGTCACCGTCTATGACGATATCGATATCGCGCGGGCCGGGGCCCATGAGGGCGAGGACGGCGCGGTGATCATCGTGGGCACCGGTTCAGCCGGACTGGCGCTGGTCGCGGGTGCCCGCCATCAGGTCGGCGGCTGGGGGTTCCACATCGGCGACCAGATGTCGGGGGCAATTTTGGGCCGCGACCTGGTCCGGTACGCCGTCGAAGCCGCCGATGGGCTGGTCGATGGCTCACCGCTCACGCAGGCGGTGATCGACCAGTTGGGCGGCGATCTCGATGCGGTGATGGCGTGGAGTTTCGATGGCCGCCAGCCCGCTGATTACGGGGCGCTGATGCCGCTTTTCATCGACCATTTCGACAAGGACGACCCGGTGGCCGCCTTGCTCATGGAGACCGAAATGGGGCACATCGACCGGTACGTCGCCTATTTCAAGGCACATGGTGCAACCAAGCTGGCCATCGTGGGCGGATTCGGCCAACGGCTGATGCCATTGCTTGAAGCGCGTTACGGCGAGTATGTGTGTCTTCCGCGCGCCGAACCGCTGCACGGCGCCGTCATTCTGGCCCGCCAGAACGCGACCGGCCACTGAACGGTTTCCGGCCTGGCCGGAAACACTAAAATCCGCGATGAGGACCGATAGCGGTCCGCCATCAAGCTGAAACGATCCACGACGGAGGGCGCCTTGTCCGCTCGCATCATTCCGGTTCAACCCTTCGATTACGTCGTGTTCGGCGCGACCGGCGATCTCACCCGACGCAAGCTGATTTCGGCGCTGTACCATCGGTTTGCCGATGGCCAGTTCGATGAGCGCTCCCGTATCATCGGGGTGTCGCGCGCGCAGATGACCGACGCCGAATATCAGGATTTCGCCCGCAAGGCGGTGAACGAATTCGTCGAGCCGCAATATCGCGACAAGGACACAATCGATCGGTTCGTCTCGTGCTTTTCCTACGTCGCAAACGATGTGAGTAATCGCGACGTCTGGACTGATCTGGACTCCAAATTGCGGGACGATCCGCAGATCGTGCGGGCCTTCTATCTGGCGGTCGCACCCTCGCTCTTCGGGCCGATCTGCACCTATCTCGATGAAAAGGGATATTGGCGGCGCGACGCGCGGGTGGTGGTGGAAAAGCCGCTGGGCAGCGATCTGGCCTCCTCGATGGAAATCAACGATGCGATCTCCGAGGTGTTTGCCGAAGATCAGGTCTATCGGATCGATCATTATCTGGGCAAGGAAACCGTGCAGAACCTGCTGGCGCTGCGGTTCGGCAACGTGCTGTTCGAGCCGATCTGGGACGCCGCCCATATCGATCACGTGCAGATCACCGTGTCCGAAGATGTGGGCGCGGGCACGCGTGGCTATTACGACGACGCCGGTGCCCTGCGCGACATGGTGCAGAACCATCTGATGCAGCTGTTGTGCCTGGTTGCCATGGAGCCGCCGGCCTCCGATGACGCCAACGCCCTGCGGGACGAAAAGCTCAAGGTGTTGCGGTCGCTCAGGCCGATCACCGGCGAAGCAGCGGCCCGCAACACCGTGCGCGGCCAGTATAAGGGCGGCGCGGTCAACAGCGGATCGGTGGCCAGCTATCAGGATGAATTGCCCGACGACCGCAAGGGCTCGCGCACCGAGACCTTCGTGGCGATCAAGGCGGAAGTCGAGAATTGGCGCTGGTCGGGCGTGCCGTTTTACCTGCGCACCGGCAAGCGCATGGCGACCCGGGTGTCCGAGATCGTCATTCAGTTCCGCTCCATTCCCCACTCGATCTTCGATCATGCCGAAGGCGCGCCCAAGCCCAACAAGCTGGTGATCCGGTTGCAGCCCGATGAAGGGGTCAAACTGTTCCTGATGATCAAGGATCCCGGCCCTGGCGGCATGCGGTTGCGCGAGGTTCCTCTCAACCTGTCCTTCGCCGAAACGTTCCACGAACGCACGCCGGAAGCCTATGAGCGGCTGCTGCTCGACGTGATCCGGGGCAACCAGACCCTGTTCATGCGGCGCGACGAACTCGAAGCGGCATGGCGCTGGATCGATCCCATTCGCGAGGCATGGGACAATGCGCCCGACGCCCCGCAAGCCTATACCGCCGGAACCTGGGGCCCGACCGGCTCTGTCGCGCTGATCGAGCGCGATGGCCGCACCTGGCACGAAGGCGAACACTGATAGAGGGCGGCTGATCTGATGGAATCAGACCAGCAAGGCCACGTTATGAGGATGAAGCTATGACCATTGAACGCAACGTCTTTTCGACCAAGGACAAGCTGGCCGCAGCGCTGGCCGACGCGGTTGCAGACAATCTCAATGCCGGGCTGGCCGAGCGCGGCACCGCATCGCTGGCGGTTTCGGGGGGCTCCACGCCGGGACGGTTTTTCGCGGCGCTGGGCGCGCGCGACGATATCGACTGGAGCGAAGTTGTCGTCACCCTGGTCGACGAGCGCTGGGTTGATGAAGGCTCGGATCGCTCCAATGCCCGACTGGTCAAGGAAAACCTTTTGACCGGCCCCGCCTCTGCTGCGACCTTCGTTCCGCTTTATGCCGGAACGCCCGAACCGGATGCCGAGGGAATCGCAGCCGCCAATGCGGCGGTGGCATCCGTTCCCTCCCCGTTCGATGCGGTCATTCTGGGCATGGGCACGGATGGGCACACCGCCTCATTTTTCCCCGGCGGCGATACGCTGCATGCTGCCCTTTCTACCGACGGCCCGCTGATTGCCATGCGGGCGCCCGGTGCCGGGGAGCCGCGCGTCACCTTCACGCTGTCGCGGCTGCTCGATACGCGCGCGCTCTATCTCCATATCGAAGGCGACGACAAGGCCGAGGTGCTCGACAAGGCCCTGGAGACCGGACCGGTCGAAACCATGCCGGTGCGGGCCATTCTGTCGCAGGGCCATATTCCGCTCTCTCTTTTCTGGTGTCCCTGAGTTCAGCCCCATAAACTCGGGTCACCTCCATTGTTGCTGTTAAGGAGGCGGCCATGACCGTCAAAACCGCCATCAAGGATGTCACCGACCGCATCGCGGCGCGGTCGGAGGCGAGCCGCCGGATCTATCTCGATCGGCTCGACAAGGCGCGCAGCCAGGGCGTGCATCGGGGCGTTTTGTCCTGTGGCAACCTCGCCCACGGATTTGCCGCGTGTGGCCCCACGGACAAGGCGCAGCTGGCTGGCGATACCGCGCTCAATCTGGGGATCATCACGTCGTATAACGACATGCTCTCGGCCCATCAGCCCTATGAGACCTATCCCGATCTGATCCGCGCGGCAGCGCGCGAGGCGGGCGGCGTGGCGCAGGTGGCCGGTGGCGTGCCTGCCATGTGCGATGGCGTCACCCAGGGGCAGATGGGGATGGACCTGTCGCTGTTCTCGCGCGATGTCATCGCCATGTCGGCGGCGGTGGGCCTGAGCCACAACATGTTCGACGCCGCCGTGTTTCTGGGGATCTGCGACAAGATCGTGCCCGGACTGGTGATCGCCGCGTTGACCTTTGGCCATCTGCCGGCGGTGTTCATTCCCGCCGGACCGATGACCTCCGGGCTGCCCAATGACGAAAAGGCCCGCATCCGTCAGCTGTTCATGGAAGGCAAGGTCGGGCGCGACGAATTGCTGGAGGCCGAGAGCAAGTCCTATCACGGCCCCGGCACCTGCACATTCTACGGCACCGCCAACTCCAACCAGATGCTGATGGAGATCATGGGGCTGCACCTGCCAGGCGCGAGCTTTGTCAATCCCGGCACCCCGCTGCGCGATGCCCTGACCCGCGCCGCCACCAAGCGCGCCCTTGCGATCACCGCGCAGGGCAATGAATATACCCCGGCCGGCCACATCATCGATGAAAAATCCATGGTCAACGGTCTCGTGGGCCTGCTGGCCACGGGCGGGTCGACCAACCACACCATGCATCTGGTCGCCATGGCCAATGCAGCGGGCCTGCGCATCACCTGGGACGACATGTCGGACCTGTCGGAAGTGGTTCCACTTCTGGCGCGCGTCTATCCCAACGGGTTGGCTGATGTGAACCATTTTCACGCGGCCGGCGGCATGGGCTTTCTGATCCGCGAACTGCGCGATGCCGGTTATCTCCATGACGATGTAACCACCGTCTGGGGCAAAGGGCTGGATGCCTACACCAAGGAACCGCGCTATATCGACGACGAACTGACGTTCGAGCCGGCCCCGCGCGACAGCGGCAGCCCCAAGGTTCTGACCGGCGCGGCAAAGCCATTTGCCACCAGCGGCGGATTGAAGGTTCTGGGCGGCAATCTGGGCAGCGGCGTCATCAAGATTTCCGCCGTCAAACCCGAAAACCGCATCATCGAGGCCCCGGCCCGGGTCTATCACACCCAGCAAGGCCTGATCGACGCGTTCAAGGCGGGGGAGCTGACCTCCGATTTCATCGCGGTAATCCGGTTTCAGGGGCCAAGAGCCGTGGGCATGCCCGAACTGCACCGCCTGACCCCGACGCTTGGCATCTTGCAGGATCGCGGGATCAAGGTGGCGCTGGTCACCGACGGGCGCATGTCGGGCGCCTCCGGCAAGGTGCCCGCCGCGATCCACGTGACGCCCGAAGCCGCTGATGGCGGCCCGATCGCCCGGGTCCGTGACGACGATTTGCTCAGGCTCGATGCCGAGAAGGGAACACTGGCCTATCTTGGCGACGAGGCGTCCTTTTTGGCCCGCACCCCGGCTACCGAAAGCCTTGAACACGAGCATTTCGGCATGGGCCGCGAACTGTTTGCCGGTTTCCGCCAATTGGTGGGCACCGCCGATCGGGGAGCGAGCGTTTTTGGCTAATCCGACCTCGCAGCCCGAACTGACCCTTATGGTCGTGCCGGCCTTTTCGCCGGTGTGCAATCTGGGCTTTGCCCTGCGCCGGGAAGTGTTCGTCCTCGAACAGGGCGTGCCCGAAGACATCGAACACGACGCCGACGACCTGACGGCGACCCATATCGTGGGCCTTGCCGAGGGCGCGGTGATTGCCGTGGCGCGGGTCGCCTTCAAACCCGATTATGCCAAAATCGGTCGCGTTGCCGTCGCCCGGTCCCATCGGGGCCGGGCAATCGGCGCGCGGCTGATCGCCTTTGCCGTAGAGGTCGCCCGCGAACAGGGCCAAAAGCAATGCTATCTCGAATCCCAGATCGACAAGATCGACTTCTATTCCCGACTGGGATTCGTTGCGTTTGGCGAGGAGTTCCTCGATGCCGGCATCGTCCACCGGAAGATGAAGAACTATTAGAACCGGCGAACGCCTGATCAACTCATATCAGGTAGTTTAGAACAACACCGCCCGCGCGATGCTGAAGTAGATGAGAACGCCCACCACGTCGGCGATCGAAGTCACCAGCGGGCCACTGGCGGTGGCCGGGTCCATCCCGAACCGGGTGAGGATGAAAGGCAGGATCATGCCGATCAGCGAACCGGCCAGAACGATGATCACCATGGCAATCGAGACAACCAGAGCAATTTCCGCTCCGCCGCGCCATAGCCCGATGCCATAGATGGCGAGCGCCATGGTCAGCCCCAGCAGTCCGGCCACCAGCGTTTCGCGGCCCAGAATGCGCCCCCAGTCGGTCATGCGCACGTCTCCCGTGGCAATCGCGCGCACCATGAGCGTTCCCGATTGCGCGCCGGCATTGCCGCCTGAGGCAATCAGCAGCGGCAGAAAGAACAGCAAGGCCATATGGGCGGAAATGGTTTCCTCGAAATAGGCGATGCCGGCGCCGGAAAAGATGTTGCCGAACACCAGCAGAACCAGCCACGCCACCCGCGCCTTGTAGAGCACGAAGATCGAGGCCTGCCGCACGCTTTCGGCCAGCCCCTGCACAGTACCCGACTTGTGGAAGTCTTCGGTCGCCTCTTCGGTCAGGACGTCCAGCGCGTCGTCATGGGTGACGATGCCCACGATGCGGTTATCAGCATCGACGACCGGCAAGGCGACCACGTCATAGCGCGCGATCTTCTTGGCGACATCTTCCTGATCCTCTTCCACCCCCACTGCGCGGGTATTGCGCTCCATGATCTTTTCGACCGGGGTGGACGGAGACGCGAGGATAATGTCCTGCAGCCGTACCGAGCCGATCAGCTTGCGATCCGCATCGACAACATAGGCGCGGTAGATGGTTTCCTTGTCCGGCGCTTCGAGCCGGAGCCGTTCGAGGGCCTCGCGGGCTGTCAGGCCCGGCACCAGCACCGCATAGTCCGAGGTCATGATCGACCCGGCGGTGCCTTCTTCATAGGATGCGAGGCGGCGGATATCCTCGCGTTCGGCCTGTGCGAGGGCGGGCAGCAGCGCTTCCTGCTCGTCTTCGGTCAAGGCGTTGAAAAGGTCGGCGCGATCGTCCGCGTCCATCGCGGTGATCACGGCGGCGAGCCGGGAGCGGGACGCGGATCGCGCCAACTCGACCTGCATCGCTCTGTCGAGATAGCCCAACACCTCGGCCTGCCGGGAAAGCTCCAGCAGGTCGAGCACGCGCCAGTCGATCTCGGCGTCATGATCGTTGAGAAATTGCGCTATATCGGCAGAGTGTTGCGTGGCGAGAAACGCACGGTTAGCCGTTGCGTCCGCTCCGGTCGCCAATGCGTGAGCAAGGGTATCGAAGGTCATGGTGCACCTCGGTCTCACGCCGTCCCACGCGGACGACGACCGAGGCAGGCGGGATGTTTAACCCGGCAGACTCAGGCGCAGCGCGCGCAAGGCGGCGTCACTGTTGTTTGACAAACGACTGGAAGGGTCGTCCATTGGTTTTAAGAGCCTGTTGTTCGTAAACATTGCCAGCGCAGCCCAAACCACGCCGGTCAGCGTCTTATGGTGCAAGTGGACAGAACAATCAAGGCGCGCCGAGCGACGTTTTTGGTTCAGCGCTTGGATTGCGCCGCGCTGAGCAGCAGGTCCTTGGCCAAGTTGATCTTGGCGGCGAGAAAGGCCGAACCGCCCGCATCGGGATGAACCTTCTTCATCAGTTTGCGGTGCGCAGAGCGGATCGCGTCCGCAGAAGCGCCGGGCGCAAGGCCGAGGATTTCATAGGCCTCGTCGATGCCGTTGACGGCAGCGGCATCGCTCCTGTGGTTACCGGCACCCTCATCATCCCCCGTCCGCATGCCGAACTCGGAGGCGAAATACTCCCGCCAACCGCTGCGATTGGCGTCCAGCCAGCTTTCATAGAGCGCCAGGGAATCGGCATCGTCCTCGATTTCGATATAGAACGCCCAGCATTCCTCCGCCGACAGGTCGACCAGGTCGCGCCCGGAAAAATGCCCCGCTTGCACCCGCCCCGAGACCGATCCCGTCTCATGATCGAGCCGCATGGACAGGTAGTGCGACGTCACGGTGGAGGCGTTGTTGGGGCTGGACAGGCCAGAGCCGAAATCGATCGGTCCTAGCCGCCCCCGCACCAGCACCCCCACGCCGCCGGCGCCCAGCAGACTGGCGAGGAAAAGCTGTCCGCGCAGGCCGCTGAAGGCTCCGCCCGCCAGCAACAGCCCGCCGACCACCCAGCGCAAGGCCCGGACCATCTGGCGAATTTCGCCCTGGATATAGAGCGAGCCGAGATACGCGACGACAAGGACCACAATGCCGGCAAGAACCACCCAGATCATCGCAATTGCTCCAAAAGCACCTGTGCCGGACCGCTTTTCTGCAATTTCAGCGCCGCCTTGCCGCCGCTGGCATAGGCCGCCACCGCCCGCAAAAGCGCCGCCAGTTCGGCAGCCGCACCAGCATCGAAGCGCGCATAGGCCCCCTTGGTGAGCCGGGCGAATTCCTTGAACGCGGACTGCGCCGCCGGGTCATGGCCTTCCTGGAAAACGAACATCGGACAGCCCAGCAGACCCAGTTCCCCGGCCTTCTGGGCGAGGTGATCGATATTTTCTTCCATCGCGTCGCCGACATAGACGATGGCGTCGATCTTGCGTTTCGCGTGCTCGGCACGAGCGTGGGACAGCACCTTGGAAATCTGGGTGTGACCGCCGCGGCAGTCGATACCGGTCATCAAATGCGCGAGAGTGCGGGCGTCGGACGCCCAGCGCGAGGCCCGGCATTCGCCAAATCCGCGAAAGTAGATGAGCTGGACATCAAGACCGCCGGTCTTTGCGACCGTTTCGAACATTTCGCCCTGCAAGCGGCAGGCAAGGTCCCAGGTCGGCTGCCGGCTCATGGTCGCATCGAGCGCGAACAGCAAACGCCCGCGCCTTGTGCCATCCCCGACGCGGCGCTCAGCACTCATCGCGCCGACCTGCGCCACGAAATCGGCGATATCCAAACGCGGACCGCTCTGTGCCGTCTGGTCAGTGCCGGGGCGGGTGATCGGTGTCTTTCGAGCCACAATCGGTCCTTTCGCCCTGAATATGGTCTTGCGCGGGTAACGCTGCAAGGATCGAAATGTCCGCTATCCTTGAACTTGGCTTCGATATGCTGCAAAAAGGCGGACTACGCGTGAACCTTGGCCTGCCATCGACAATGCCGATAACGTCAAAAGGGTTTGCCCGCTCCAGCCTTGCGCTCATCATGGTGGGCCTGGTCGCGCTGATCGGCATCGTGGGCACGACCATCTGGCTCGTCGAGCGCACCCAACTCTATTTCGAGGAAGTGGTCGAGGCAAGGGAAGCAAGGAGCGCCGCTGTCGAATTGCGCAACCTGCTGCTGAACGCCCAGACGAGCCAGCGCGGTTTTCTTCTGACCCTCGACGACCTGCACCTTCGCCCCTATCAAGAGGCGATCCCCGTGGTTGATGCGGCCTATGCGCGGCTGGCGGACATCTTGTCCAGCCTTCCCCAGACCGACCGGCCCCTGGAGGTGCTGCACGCCAATATCGCCACGGCGCTCGATGAATTGGCCATGACCATCGACCTGGCGCAAACCGGGCAAGTGGCTGAAGCCATCGCCCTTGTGCGCGCGGATGCGGGCCAGCGCGCGATGGCTGACGCGCGCAATTTCCTCGATGCGGTGATTGCCGCCGCCGACAACATCGCGTTCGAAGGCGTCGTCGATCAGCGGCGCGCCGCCAATTGGCTGCGCCTCGTCGCCTTTCTCGGCGCGCTGGTGATCGTGGCGGTGATTGGCGGCGCGGCCTGGATCGTGCTGCGCTACACCCGCGAACTCGACAGGGCGCATTCCGAGGTCGAAACGCTCAATCGCGATCTGGAAGCCCGGGTGGCCGAACGCACCGTCGATCTGCGCCGGGCCAATGAGGAAGTGCAGCGGTTCGCCTATATCGTCACCCATGATCTGCGCGCGCCGCTGGTCAACATCATGGGCTTTACCGCTGAACTCGAAGAATCTCTTGCGCCGGTCGAAGCGCTGGTGGAGGCTTATCCCGGAGCCCGGACCGACCCGATCCTGATCGAGGCTGAGCGCACCGTGCGCGAGGATCTGCCCGAAGCGCTGGGCTTTATCCGCTCGTCCACCCGCAAGATGGACGGCCTGATCAACGCCATCCTGAAAATCTCGCGCGAAGGGCAGCGCAAATTGCGGGCCGAGCGGCTCGATCTCCAGGCGATGGTGGAGGCCGCCGTCGCCGCGGTGCGCCATCAGATCGACAAGACCGACGGGACCGTATCGGTAACCGTTTCCACGCCTCCGGTCTTTTCCGACAGGCTCGCGCTGGAACAGATCCTGGGCAATCTTCTCGATAACGCCATCAAATACCGGCACCCGGAGCGCCCGGTCGAGATCGCTGTTTCCGGCCGTCAGGAACGAGATGGGCGGGTTTTCATTGATGTATGTGATAACGGACGCGGAATACCTGCAGAGGATCATGAGCGCGTGTTTGAACTGTTCCGCCGTTCGGGCAATCCCGAGGCGCCCGGTGAGGGCATCGGGCTCCCGCATGTGCGCATCATGGCCCGAAACCTTGGCGGCGACATAGAGCTGCAATCGAACCCTGGGCAGGGAAGCATCTTCACGGTGATCCTCGCTCCGGACCTGCGCGCCATTAAGAGGAGCACGGATTGAAATGAACGATGCAAAGCCGGTTACCATCGTGATGGTCGAAGACGATACCGGGCATGCCCGCCTGATCGAAAAGAACATCCGGCGCGCCGGCGTCAACAACGAGATCGTTCCGTTCCTCAAGGGCGGGGAGGCGCTCGATTATCTGATGGGGCCCGATGGATCGGGCCAGGTCAGCGCCCACCGGCAGTTCCTGGTGCTGCTCGATCTCAATCTTCCGGACATGACGGGGGTGGCGATCCTTGAGAAGATCAAGAGCAATCCGCACACCCGCCGCACCCCTGTGGTCGTGCTCACCACCACCGACGACGAGCGCGAAATCCAGCGCTGCTATGACCTTGGCGCCAATGTCTATATCACCAAACCGGTCGATTACGAAGGCTTTGCCAATGCCATCCGCCAGCTTGGCATGTTCTTTTCCGTCATGCAGGTGCCGGAAACCTCCTGATGCGCAGGCCAATGCATCCCGCATCCCGAGTTTGAGATAAAGCCCAGGCCAGATGCCGACACAATCCACAAAAATCATCTATGTCGAAGACGACCCCGCGCTCGGGCGCCTGGTGCAAAAGGCGCTGGGCCGGCACGGCAGCCATGTCGAACACGTGACCAGCGCCCGCTGCGGATTCCAGCTGCTTGCGGCAGGCGATGCGGATGTTCTGGTGGTCGATCATTATCTGGCCGATGGCACCGGGCTCGACATGCTCGAAAAAGTGGTCAGGCGTGCCGATGCCCCGCCGGTGATCTACGTAACAGGCTCGACCGAGGCGGCCATTGCCGTTGCCGCGCTCAAGGCAGGCGCCGCCGATTATGTGCTCAAATCGGTTGGCGAGGATTTCGTCGAGCTCTTGCGCAGCGCCATCGATCAGGCGATCGCCACGTCGCGGCTGCAACGGGCGCGCGAACGGGCCGAGCAGGAGATGCGCGAAGCGCGCGAACGGGCCGAAATGGCGCTGGCCGAGGTCAATCACCGGGTGGCCAATTCCCTCGCGCTGGTCGCGGCGCTGGTGCGGATGCAGATGACTGCCGTCGCTGATCCGGCGGCCAAGGAAGCGTTGGCGGAAACCCAGGGACGGATCACCGCCATCGCCGGCATCCACCGCCGCCTTTACACCAATGACGATGTCCGGTTCGTCGAAATCGACGCCTATCTGGGCAATCTGGCCAAGGACATCCAGGCGTCGATGAGTCTCGACGGCTCGCCAGTGTTCATCAGGCTGATCGCCGACCCGCTGCGCCTGCCCACCGACAAGGCGGTTTCCGTGGGCGTCATCGTCAACGAACTGGTCACCAACGCCGCCAAATACGCCTATACCGACCGCCAGCCGGGCGAAATCCGCATTCGCGCCGGAGTGACAAGTCCAGGGAAACTGGAAATTGCCGTTGAAGATGACGGCATCGGCTGGACCGGCCAGGGAAAAATCCACGGCACCGGCGTCGGATCGCGCGTCATCACGGCCACCGCAAGTGGATTGGGCGCGACCCTGCTCTACGATTCCGTCACCAGAGGCACCTGCGCCCGCCTGATGATCGATATCTGACCCATACCTTATCCGGTCATTTTGGCGACACGCTCGATCAAGGCCATCGCGGCGGCAGGATTTTTCACCTTGTCGCCGGAAATCACGAACGCATACACGTCGCGGGGAGTGCTTTGGGCCTTGGGGCCAAAGGTGGGCAGATCGGACGGCACCTCGCCGCGCGCAAACATGGCGATACGCTCGGCCCAGGCATCGAGATCGGCGTCCGAATAGCCCTTTTCATGCGCCTCGCTGGTGCCTTGCAGCCGCAGATAGATAAAATCGGCGGTGGGGTCGGCGATCTCCGCATAACCGGCGTCACAGCCGGCAACCAGCGCAACCCCGTGCTCCCGGGCCAGCGCAACTGCTTCAGCATTGGCAAAACTGGCGTGCCGCGCTTCCACCGCGTGGCGCAGGGGATGACTGCCCTCGCTGGACGGCAACAGGCGCAGGAAGGTGGCGAAATCCTCGGGATCGAATTGCTTGGTGGCGGCAAGTTGCCAGTTGATCGGCCCAAGCTTGTCTTTCAGTTCGACAATGCCGCTGGAGACAAACCGCTCGACCGAATCCCCTGCCTCCGCCAGCACGCGCCTGTTGGTGGCATACCGGGTGCCTTTTAGGGCGAATACGAAATCATCGGGCACCGAATCGTGCCATTTGCGGAAGCTTTCGGGTTTTTGGCTGCCATAAAAGGTGCCGTTGACCTCAACCCCGGTCATGGTCGCCCCCATATGCTCAAGCTCGCGCCGCTGGGGCAGCGTGTCGGGATAATAGGGGCCGCGCCAGGGGGCGAAGGTCCAGCCCCCCACGCCGATAACAATCCTGCCCATCGCCATGTCCATTCTCCCCTCCCGATCAGATTCGGAAAATATCCCGATTCGCACGTGCGGATCGACCCGGATTCAACACGCCTCCGGCGCTCCCGGTTCCGCCAAAAACACTTGCGCAACCGCTGATTGATCGCGTCTGCAGTGCTCACAGGGGTTCATCCGGGGCGCAAAGCGCTGTAGCGTCGGCGCAGGACACGCGACAGAGCCGGAGCTTTTCGTAAGATTGATGCCGAAAGCCTTTTTCACCAGCGTGTTACGCTATCTTCTCATTGCGACCCTTGGCTTTGCCGTCCATCCGGCCATGGCCCAGATTCCCGGGCTGCTTCCCGCTGCCCCGGCTCCCGAGCAGCCGGCCCCGGCCCAAGAGTCGCAACAGGTTCTTGAGCGGCTGATCGAGGTCTTGCGCGACGACACCGCCCGCGAGGCTCTGCTCACCGAGCTCGAAGCCGGGCTCGATCGCTCTGCCAGCGAACCGGCAGCACCCGAAGAAGCCTCCCGGCCGGGGCAGGAGTTGCGCTCGATCGGCGGACAGGTTGGCGAATGGACGCGGGATGCGGTCCAGAACACTGCCCGCTCGCTCAACCAGCTGTGGCGCCAACTGGCCAACACGCCGAGCATGTTTGCCGCGCTGCGGCTATCCGAACTCAACGCCTTGCAAGGCATGGTCTGGCACATCGCCATTCTGGCGCTGGTCAGCTATGGCGGCCTGGCCGTAGTGCGCCGGGCGCTGACTCGGCCGCGCGCGGGATTGCGCCAGTTCTTTGCCCGGGGCGGGTGGGTGGCCAAACCGCTGGCGCTGGTGCTTGAACTGGCGCTCGATATCTTTGCCGCGCTCGTTCCCTACGCGCTCGGATACGCCATCGCGGTTTCGGCGCTGGGGCGGCCGGGGGAAATCGCACTGGAGCATACACTCTATCTCAACGCGTTTCTCTTGATCGAGCTCGTGCTGGCGGTGTTGCGGGCGGTGGTTTCGCCCAATGAGAGCGAACAACGGCTGATCCATCTCAGCGACACGGAAGCGCGCACCGTCACCCGCTGGGGGCGATTGCTGGTGAGCCTGTTCGTTTTCGGACAGATGTTCCTGTTGCCCGTGCTCAACACTTCGGTTTCCGCCGCTGCCGGGCGTGCGATTTCGGTGGTTTTGATTCTCGCAACGCTGGGGGTGGCGACGGGGGGAATCCTGGCGGCCCGCCGCTCGGTGCGCAACAAGCTGATCCGTCTGGTCTCAGGCCGGGATACGCGCCGGGCCCTGCGAATGCCGATTGCCTATTGGCATGTGTTCGCGCTCGTCTATCTGCTGGTTCTGGCGATCGTCGCGCTGACCCGCTCGACGGTGCAGTTTCAGGCCTATCTGTGGAACAATGCCCAGATCGCGCTGGCGGTGCTGGTTGGCTTTATCGTCCTCAACGTCATCAAGCAGGTAATTGGCAAGGGTTTTGCGCTGCCCGAAAACCTGCGGCGGCGCTCGCCCGAACTCCAACGCCAGCTCGATGCCGTGGTCCCCGCGGTGCTCAGGGTGGTGCGCCTCGTGATCATCACGATCGTCGCCCTGTTCTGTATCCACAAGCTGGGCCTGTTCGATATCGTTGCCTTTCTTGAGGGCGAGTTCGGCTCGCAGGTTGCGGGTTCGATCATCACCATCGCAATGATCGTCGCTATCGCGCTCATCGCCATGGTCGGGCTCAACACGTGGATCGACAATCAGGTCAACCCCGATCTGGCCCCGCGGACCACGGCGCGCACCCGCACCCTGTTTGTGCTGCTGCGCAACGCGGCCAGCATTACCATCATCGTCATCACCCTGATGTTCGTGCTCTCGGAAGTGGGCATCAACATCGCCCCCCTGCTCGCGTCGGCAGGGGTGATCGGCCTTGCCATCGGCTTCGGCGCGCAAAAGCTGGTGCAGGACCTCATCAACGGGATTTTCATCCAGCTCGAAGGGGCCATCGACGTGGGCGATGTGGTCTCTATCGGCGGCATATCCGGGGTCGTCGAACGGCTCACCATCCGCTCGGCGGCCTTGCGCGACGTCGAGGGATCTTACCACATCATCCCGTTTTCCTCGGTCGATACCGTGACCAATTTCATGCGCGGCTTTTCGTATGCGCTGATCGACATGAAGGTGTCGTATCGCGAAGACGCCGACTACGTAAAACAGGCAATGTTTGATGCCTTCGACCGGCTCAAGGCCGATCCGCAGTTCAAGGCCTCGGTGATTGGCGACTTCGAATGGATGGGCGTCAATGCCTTCGCCCCGAGCGAGGTGATCTTCCGGGGCCGGATCAAGACTCTGCCCGGTCAGCAATGGGGCATCAAGCGCGCCTATAACGGCATCATCAAGCAGATGTTCGATGAGCGCGGCATCGAAATCCCCTACCCGCACCAGACGCTTTATTTCGGCGAGGACAAGACCGGCAGCGCGCCCCCGATCCGGGTGCTCGCCCAGGAGGCGGGCGACACTACCCAGGGCCAGGGCACCGCGCCCGCACCGGTCCGCCAGACCGATGACGGCATCGAGGTGCCCCCGCCGGCTCGCGCGCGGCGCATCCGCAGGCCCGCGCGCGACACCGCCCCCATCCCCAACCAGCTGCCCGATGTCGATGCGGGTCCGGACGACCGCTGAGCCGTCCGGGAGGCCGCCTTTCCTCCGGTCCCCGGCCATGATAGGAGATCGGGCTTTCTGGCCGTTGTGAAAGCTCGTCATGTCCCCTCTCGCCCAGCCCTTCGATGCCGTCATCTTCGACATGGACGGAACGCTGCTCGACACCGAGTCGGTGTTCAAGACCATCGTTTACGAGGTGTTCGCCGAGCTTGGCTATGAGATGACCGAAGCTGTGCATATGGGCATGGTCGGGTCCTCACATGAGGCGACGGCGGCGCTGTTGGCGCGGACCTATGGCGCGGCGTTCCCCTATGCCCTGTTTGAAGAAAAGTGCCGCGCAGGCATGGGGCTGCATATGCGCGATACGGCCATTCCGATCAAAACCGGGGCGATGGAGCTGATTGCGGCGCTGCGCGAACGCGACGTGCCGCTGGCCGTGGCCACCTCCTCGCGCACCCATCACGCCGTGCCCCATTTGACGGCAGCTGGCGTGATCGATTATTTCGACACCATCGTCACCCGCGATGATGTGGCCAATCCAAAGCCCCATCCCGAGCCGTTTCTCACCGCCGCGGCTCGGCTCGCCGTCGAGCCGGCGCACTGCATCGCCTTTGAGGATTCGGTCGTCGGGGTCAGGGCCGCCCATGCTGCGGGCATGCGCACGGTGATGGTACCCGATCTGGTGCGCCCGAGCGCCGATATCGCGGCGCTGTGCGTTGCCGTGCTTGATACGCTGTCCCACGCCCATGAACACATGATCACGCCGCTGTTGCCTGCAAATGGATTGCAAAAGCATTTGCATGTAAAATCAAAGGGATAGACAAAGGTCGGCGCTTTGTTTAGGGCGGGGTCATCGACACCCGGAGCGCTTTTCATGTCCCAGACCATCAGGCTCGCTTTCATCAGCATCGCGGTGGCGCTCGGGGTGCTGGCCCTCAAGCTGTGGGCAGCCTGGCTGACCGGTTCGGTGGCGCTGCTTTCGGATGCGCTCGAATCGGTGGTCAACCTGGCCACCGCACTGGCGGCGCTGATCGCGGTCCGTCTGGCGGCGCGCCCGGCTACTGCTGCCATGCCCTATGGCTACCACAAGGCGGAATATTTCTCGGCGGTGATCGAGGGCGTGTTCATCGTCGTGGCGGCGCTGCTGATTTTCTATCAGGCGTGGCAGGGGTTTCTCGATCCCCGTCCCCTGGACGCCCCCTGGCAGGGCATTGGCATTTCCATGGTTGCCTCAGTGATCAACGCGGTGTGGTGCGCGGTGCTGATCCGGCAGGGGCGCCGCCTGCAATCACCGGCTCTCGAAGCAGACGGCCACCATCTGTGGACCGATGTGGTTTCCTCGGTGGGCGTTGCGGTGGGGCTGGTGCTGGTCATTTGGACCGGGATCGCGGTGCTCGATGCGGTGCTCGCAGCGCTGGTGGGCCTCAATATCCTGTGGTCGGGGTCCCGGCTGGTAGCGCGCAGTGTCGGCGGGCTGATGGACGTCGCCGTGCCTGAAGAGCAGATGGCGCAAATCCGCGAGGCGATCAGCGCCAACGCTGACGGGGCCATCGAGGCGCACGACCTGCGCACGCGCCAGGCCGGACGCGCGACGTTTATCGATTTCCATCTCGTGGTGCCCGGCACAATGAACGTCGAAGACGCGCACATCATCTGCGACCGGATCGAGGCCGCCCTGCACAAGATCAGTGCCGAAGCGCAAGTCACCATCCATGTCGAACCTGAAGAAAAAGCCAAACATTCAGGCATCGTGGTGCTGTAGCCCCAGCAGGCCAAAGCGAACCAAGTGCCGCATTTGCTTAAAATCCAATCCTTTCCCGCCATCCGCTGTTGAGAGAAGCGCCTTAGGGCTCTTTTCACGCGCAGACAAAGCCGCTACGGTTAACCATCCGTTAAGCTTAACGTCGCGTTAACGAGCCACCCTTGCTAAGGGTGGGCCAGCACACAAGAGCGCCAGGTCAAGGCGCGGTAGGTCAGGGGTAGGCATGGCGCGAGTCAGACACGCCATTAAGGGCATTGCGATCAGCGCAATAGTCGGGTTTGGGGGCCTTGCCTCCACCCAGGCGGAAGAGGCACCGGTTCTCACCGCCGCGCTGCTCGATCAGTATGTCGCACAGTCGAGCTATATGAGCACCGACGAGCGCAAGGCACTGGCGGCAAACGAGGTCCATTGCCTCGCCCAGGCGATTTACCACGAAGCGCGCGGCGAGCCGGAAAGCGGTCAATGGGCCGTCGCTTCGGTGATCCTCAACCGCGTCGAAAGCCGTGCGTACCCCGATACGGTGTGCACCGTGGTGTTCCAGAACGCCCATCTTCCCAATCGCTGCCAGTTTTCCTTTGCCTGTGACGGCAGACCCGATGAGGGCGGGCGCGGGAACGTGATCGACCGCGAAAGCTGGGTGAAGTCGAACCTCATTGCCCAGATCGCCTATCGCAACTTTCTCGAAGGCAATCATCACGAGGACGGGCTGACGACGGCGATGCATTTTCACACCACCAATATCCTGCCGTCCTGGGCCTCGGCCTATGCCGAAGTCGCCTCGATCGGCAATCACATCTTTTACTGACCGCTTTACTTTTTTTGTGACGCGTTCCGCGCAAAACAAAGCCCGCACCGTACGAATACGGCGCGGGCTTTATGTCATAGAGCTCCGGACCCTGGCTTATTCTGCAGCCACTGCGAGGCGCGGGCCGGCTTCGGCGATCTGGACATCTGCGGCGGCGAACTTTTCAAAATTCTCCTCGAACAGCGCCACAAGCTTTGCCGACTGGCGATCATAGGCGTCCTTGTCGGCCCAGGTATCGCGCGGCGAGAGCAATTGCGACTCCACGCCCTCGACGGCCAGCGGCACTTGAAAGCCGAACACAGGGTCGATCCGCGACGGCACGTTGATCAGCTCGCCCGAGAGCGCTGCGCCGAGCAGGCGCCGCGTATCCTTGATCGAGATGCGCTGGCCTTCGCCGTAAGCGCCACCGGTCCAGCCGGTGTTGATCAGCCAGCATTCCGCAAGGCTCTCGCGGATCCGTTTCTTGAGCATGCGGCCATAAACAGTGGGGTGCAGGCTCATGAACGGCGCTCCGAAACAGGCCGAGAACGTGGCCTGCGGTTCGGTGACGCCGCGCTCGGTGCCGGCCACCTTGGCGGTGTAGCCCGACAGGAAGTGGTAGATCGCCTGTTCGGGGCTCAGCCGCGCGATGGGCGGCAAGACGCCGAACGCGTCCGCGGTGAGCAGCACCACATTGGCCGGGGTCGGTCCGACGCCGGTGCGCGAGACGTTGTCGAGCACATAGAGCGGGTAGGCGGCGCGGGTATTTTCCGTCTTGGAAGCATCGTCGAAATCGGGCTCCCGGCTCGCCGCATCGAGGACCACGTTCTCCAGCACCGTGGCGAAGCGTTTCGCGGCTCCATAGATCTCGGGCTCAGCCCGCTGGGACAGATTGATGGTCTTGGCGTAGCACCCGCCTTCGAGGTTGAAGACGCCGTCGTCAGACCAGCCGTGCTCGTCATCGCCGATCAGAACCCGGTTGGGGTCGGTCGACAAGGTGGTCTTGCCGGTTCCCGACAGGCCGAAAAACAGCGCCGTGTCGCCCTCCTTGCCGATATTGGCCGAGCAGTGCATGGGCAGAACGCCGTCCGACGGAGCGTGGAAATTAAACAGTGAGAACACCGATTTCTTGATTTCGCCCGCGTAGGCGGTGCCCCCGATCAGCACGATATTGCGGCTCAGATCGAGCGCGATCACCGTTTCAGAACGCACCCCGTGACGGGCCGGGTCCGCCTTGAAATTGGGATTGTGCAGGATGGTCACGTCGGGGGCGAACCCATCGAGGCCCGCGCGGGCCGGACGGATCAGCAGGTTGCGAATGAACAGCGCGTGCCAGGCCGAGGGGGTGATGACCTCGACATTGAGCTGGTGCTTGAGATCGGCACCGGCCAGCAGTTGCTGGCCGAACAGATCGGTTCCGCCGAGTTCGGCAACGAAATCGGACAGTAGTAGATCGAATTTTTCCCGTTCCAGCGCGGCGGTATTGTCCCACCACACGAGATTTTCGGTGAGCTCATCGCGCACGATGAACTTATCGGACGGGGAGCGGCCAGTGAACTTGCCGGTATCGGCGACAAACGCGCCGTCGGCACTCAACTGACCTTCTCCGCGCGCGATCGCGGCTTCGACAAGCAGGGGAGCGGCGTCATTGAACCGGATCGAACCGGCATTTTCGGCGACGGCTCGGGCTAGGCTCTGACACGTGGTGGCGTTCATTTCAGCTCTCATAAATCCTATGATATAGTGGCCACACCATAGGACCCGGCCGCCCCAGGCTGCCATCTGGCAATGGGTCGTAAGACGTTCGTCTATCCGCATCGCGCGGCTGTCGCCGGGCGGCAAACAGGCCGCCAGCATTGGCGTTGCCATAATTTGCGCGTATTGTGCACGGCACAAGGCGACACTTACGTTCAACAGGCGAAGTTGAAATCCTGCCGGGCTTTCAGCGACCGGCAGCAAGCAACAGATAAAGGGAAATTCATGCCCAAAATCGCTCTTGTCGACGACGACCGCAACATCCTGACCTCGGTTTCGATGACGCTGGAAGCCGAGGGCTACCAGGTGGCGACCTATACCGACGGCGCTTCGGGACTGGAGGGGCTGACCTCCGAACGTCCGGACCTGGCCATCCTCGATATCAAGATGCCCCGCATGGATGGCATGGAATTGCTGCGCCGCCTGCGGCAGAAATCGGACGTGCCGGTCATCTTCCTCACCTCCAAGGACGAGGAAATCGACGAATTGTTCGGCCTCAAGATGGGGGCCGACGACTTCATCACTAAGCCCTTTTCCCAGCGGTTGCTGGTCGAGCGGGTCAAGGCCGTCCTGCGTCGCGCCGCAGCGCCCAAAGAGACCGGAGCGCCCGTAGTCAATGGCGATGACGGCACGCCCAAGACCTCATTGGAGCGCGGATCGCTGGTCATGGACCAGGAGCGCCACACCTGCACCTGGAAGGGCCAGCGGGTCACCCTCACGGTCACTGAATTCCTGATCCTTCTCGCCCTCGCCCAGCGCCCCGGCGTGGTCAAGAGCCGCAACGCGCTGATGGATGCGGCCTATGACGATCAGGTCTATGTCGACGACCGCACCATCGACAGCCACATCAAGCGGCTGCGCAAGAAGTTCAAAAGTGTCGACGACAGCTTCGACATGATCGAGACCCTTTATGGGGTCGGCTACCGCTTCAAGGAACAATAGAGCGTTTTCCACCGATCGCGCCGCTGTTTGCGACACCGGAACCGGTGCAGGGCGCTTGACCTTCTGCGGCTCCAGACCGCAATAGGAGAAAGCCAGGTCTCCAGGAGCGCATGTGCTGAAAGTGCCGCAAGCAGAAGCAGGCGAAACGGTCTCCGCGATCGGCCCTCTTTCAAAGGGCGAGCAAAAGGCGAGAGCCGCGCAGGAACGTCAAGCCTCGCGCCGGCCTCTCCTGCGGGCGCTCTATGCCTTTTTTCACGGCATCGGGCGGGTCGTGAATTTTACGTTCTTTTCCTCGCTCACCCGGCGGATCGTCATCCTCAACCTCGTGGCGCTCGCCGCCCTGGTGGCGGGGATCATGTATCTCAACACCTTCCGGGCCGGGCTGATCGAGGCGCGGGTTTCCGCCCTGCGGGTACAGGGCGAGATCATTTCGGCGGCAATCGCGGCCTCGGCCACCGCCAATTCGGACTCCATCACCGTCAACCCCGACCGGCTGCTGGGGCTCTATAGCGGCGAGTTCGGAACTCCCTACGCGCTGTTCGATCCCAGCCTAGAATTTCCCATCAACCCCGAGCGGGTCGCGCCGCTGTTGCGCAATCTGGTTACCCCCACCCGCACCCGCGCCCGCATCTATGACCGCGACGGGCTGATGATCCTCGATAGCAACAACATCTATGCCAGCGGTCAGATCCTGCGGACCGAACCGGCAGAGGCCGACCCCGCCGCTCCGCCATTTTTCTTTTCCGCCTGGAATTGGTTTTCCCGGCTGCTGCGCGGGGGCGATTACCCGCTCTATCAGGATTATCCGGCCCATGAGGGCCTGCGCTATCCGGAAGTCGCCTCGGCCCTGAACGGTTCGCCCGCCGATATCGTCCGGGTCGATGCGCGCGGGCAATTGGTGGTGTCGGTCGCGGTGCCCGTTCAGCGCCAGCGCTCCGTGGTGGGCGTGCTGCTGCTCTCCACCAGCCCGGGCGAAATCGACGCCATCGTCACCCAGGAGCGCTGGTCGATCCTGCGACTGTCCCTGGTCGCCGCGCTGGTCACCGGCACCCTGTCCGCCCTGATGGCGAGCACCATTGCCGGCCCGATGCGCCGCCTGTCGGCTGCCGCCGAACGGGTACAGCGCTCGATGAAGGCGCGGGCCGAAATTCCGGACTATACCGACCGGTCCGACGAAATCGGGCACTTGTCCGGCGCGCTGCGGGCCATGACCAATGCGCTCTACAACCGGATCGAGGCGATCGAACGGTTTGCAGCCGATGTCGCCCATGAGCTCAAGAACCCGCTGACCTCCCTGCGCAGTGCCGTCGAAACCCTGCCGCTCGCCAAGACGGCAAAAGATCGCCAGAGGCTGGTCGACATCATCCAGCACGACGTGCGGCGGCTCGACCGGCTGATCTCGGACATTTCCAATGCCAGCCGGATCGATGCCGAATTGGCGCGCGAGAACACCGAAACTGTGGATATGGCCGAGCTCGCCGCGGCCATCGTGTCGATCCAGTCCGACCTGGCCGCCAGCCGCGACGTCGCCGTGGCGCTGGTGATCGACAAGGGGCGCTACGCTCCGCTGATCAAGGGCCATGACACGCGACTGGCGCAGGTGTTCACCAATCTCATCGACAACGCCGTGTCGTTCTCGCCCGCCGGAGGCACGGTGACGGTGCGGATCGCGGCCGATGCCGAGCACGTGACCGCCACGGTCGAGGACGAGGGGCCGGGACTGGGCAGCGACAGCGCCAAGGTGTTCCAGCGCTTTTATACCGACCGGCCCGAAACCGAGAGCTTTGGCGACCATTCCGGGCTCGGGCTGTCGATCTCGCGCCAGATCGCCGAGGCGCATCAGGGTACGCTTGACGCGGGCAGCCGAACCGGGGCAACTGGGGCGATCTTCACTCTCATTCTACCGCGAGCGAAAGCGTGACGGCGCGACAGCACAACACCCACGGCACCGGCATTCTGATCGGCGAGCATGGCCTCCTGCTCACCGGGGTTTCGGGGGCCGGAAAATCGTTGCTGGCGCTCGACCTGATCGAACAGGCGCGGTTGCGCGGCGAAACTGCGCTGCTGATTTCCGATGACCGGGTGCTGTTGTCCACCGATGAGGACGGGCTGGTGATGGAAGCGCCCCCGGCCATTGAGGGCATGATCGAATTGCGCGGGCGCGGCATCATCACGCTGCCCTTTACCAAAAGGGCCCATGTGCATCTGGTGGTCGATCTGATCGAGGACGGACACCGCCTGCTCGAAGAAAACGAGTTGACCACGCAGTTGCACGGGATCTGGGTGCCGCGCTGCCCGGTTCCCCGCCGGGGGCAGATCGACGGGCTGCACCAGCGGTTTCTGGTCCATGCCGCCTTGCGCGCCCTCGGCACCGACCTTGGTTAAGCGCGAAATGCCTTGGTGGAAAAGACTTGAAACCTGCGCCCAGCCGTTCAAGACTGCCCTTTGGGCCTAGCGCCGGGCCAACATGTACTGCTTCTTTTCGACGCTCACCAACACCGTTCGGTGGTGTCGGGAACGCTCTAGACAAAAGGTTTTCAATCCGATGATGGGCTTGGTCCTTGTGACCCATGGAAGGCTGGCCGAAGAATTTTGTTCGGCGCTCGAACACATCGTAGGCCCCCAGGAGGCCATTGCGGCGGTCTCGATCGGACCGGAAGACGACATGGAAGGCCGCCGCAACGACATCGTGGCTGCGGTCGAGCGGGTTGATGGCGGTGATGGCGTGGTGATCCTGACCGACATGTTCGGCGGCACCCCCTCCAATCTTGCCATCTCGGTGATGCAGGATCGCGATATCGAGGTGATCGCCGGGCTCAACCTGCCGATGCTGGTCAAACTCGCCCGCATTCGCGCCGATACCGAAATCCGCGAAGCGGTTCGCCTTGCGGCGGATGCCGGGCGCAAATACATCAACGTTGCCAACGACGTTCTGGGCAAATGAGTACCTGTGTGACCGAGTCGGGCCGGGCGATCTGCCAGCAGCTCACCATCTGCAACAAGCGCGGCCTGCACGCGCGGGCCTCCGCCCGCTTCGTGCGCACCGCCGAGCATTTCGACGCCGAGGTCAGCGTTACCCGCGATGGCGTGACCGTGGGCGGGACATCGATCATGGGCCTGATGATGCTCGCCGCAGGGCCGGGCTCGACTATCCTCGTTCAGGCCTCCGGCAATCAGGCGCGCGAGGCGATCGATGCCCTCACCGATCTGGTCAACAACGGCTTTGACGAGGATCAGGACGCAGGCGGCGACGACATGCCCTGATCGGGGACCCCGCATCGCGCCCATTGAGGGCCGGTTGCGAACCGTAGCGCGCAAGGATATAAACTATTCTTTATGTCCCGGTTGCAGGACCGGCCCACCCTCGCGTATAAACGCGGCACAAAAAGCGTACTTTGAAAAATTGGAGATCGGGCATGAGCGCCGTAGCCCCCGACTATGCCGTCAAGGACATTTCGCTGGCCAATTTTGGCCGTCAGGAAATCGAGATGGCCGAAATTGAAATGCCCGGCCTCATGGCCATAAGGCGTGAATTCGCCGCTGCCCAGCCCTTGAAGGGCGCGCGCATCGCCGGGTCGCTGCACATGACCATCCAGACCGCCGTGCTGATCGAAACCCTGGTCGCGCTGGGCGCCGATGTCCGCTGGGCTTCGTGCAATATCTTTTCCACCCAGGACCACGCCGCTGCCGCCATCGCTGCCGCCGGCATTCCGGTCTTTGCCCATAAGGGCGAAACGCTGGAAGAATACTGGGATTTTGCCGACCGTATCCTCGACTGGGGCAATGGCGAAGTCGCCAACATGATCCTCGACGATGGCGGCGACGCCACCATGCTGGTGCTGCTGGGCGCCAAGGCAGAAACCGACCCCTCGGTGCTGGCCAATCCGAAAAACGAGGAAGAAGAAGCCTTCTTTGCCACCATTCGTCGGCGCCTCGACCGCGAACCGGGCTTTTATTCCAAATGCCGCGCCGCCATTCAGGGCGTTTCGGAAGAAACCACCACCGGCGTCATGCGCCTCTATCAGCTCCAGGAACGGGGCGAATTGCCGTTCCCGGCGATCAACGTCAACGACTCGGTGACCAAGTCCAAGTTCGACAACAAGTATGGCTGCCGCGAAAGCCTGGTCGATGCCATCCGTCGGGGCACCGACGTGATGATGGCCGGCAAGGTCGCCATCGTTTGCGGCTATGGTGATGTGGGCAAGGGCTCGGCAGAATCCCTGCGGGGCGCGGGCGCGCGAGTGCTGGTCACCGAGATCGACCCGATCTGCGCTTTGCAGGCGGCCATGGACGGTTACGAAGTGGTGACGCTGGACGACGACGTCGAACGCGCCGACATCATCGTCACCGCCACCGGCAACAAGGACGTGCTCACCATCGATCACATGCGCCGGGTCAAGAACATGGCCATCGTGTGCAATATTGGCCATTTCGACAATGAAATTCAGGTCTCGGCCCTGCGCAACCTGAAGTGGACCAACGTCAAGCCGCAGGTCGATATCATCGAATTCGCCGACAACAAGAAGATGATCCTGCTCTCGGAAGGCCGCCTCGTGAACCTGGGCAACGCCACCGGCCACCCCTCTTTCGTGATGAGCGCCTCGTTCGCCAACCAGACGCTGGCCCAGATCGAGTTGTGGACCAAGGGCGACCAGTACGAGAACCGGGTCTATGTGCTGCCCAAGCATCTCGACGAGAAGGTCGCGAGCCTGCATCTCGACAAGCTGGGCGTCAAACTCACCACGCTCAGCCAGGAACAGGCCGCCTATATCGGCGTCGAGCAGCAGGGCCCGTTCAAGGCCGATCATTACCGCTATTGACGGGTCGCGGGGCCTGCCCCCGCGTTAACCTTTCCCATGTTCAGGGGCGCTACGGCGCCCCTTTTTTCGTGGCAAACGCAGAACAAATCAGGACCGGACAGCCCCGGAATTCCTGTGCAAGAGCGAAGTTATCCACGCCCGGACAGTTTGACTCTTTTTCCCGATTCGCAGGGCTTGTATGGTTAACTGATTCGGGGGGCCTTCCCGGCCATCCCAAAGGGCGGTCCGGGGCAGTTTATCGCAAACGCGCTGAAATGCACCGGGTTCTTGTTTGGTCGCGCTTCCGAACCGCAAAGGTGAATCCCACCCTTGCAGGAAACGCTTTAGGTCAAATCATTGGAAAAGGGGCATCAGGCATGCAGCCGGCTCGATTCCGGAAATTTGCGGGATTGGTGTCCGTTTCGGTTGCAACCAGTGCCCTGTTTGCTGCCTCCCCGGCTCTGGCGGCTCCCCTCGCCACCATCACCATGTCCGGCGCGACGCCCTATGCCATGATGCTGGGCGCGGCAGGGTTTGGCCTGGTTGCCACCCTGTTTGCGGTCAAGTGGCGCCGCGAGGCCGATGCCGCCCGCTTCGATGCGGGCAAGAAGCTTGGGACCATGCGCGCCGCCCTCGACGAGTTCGAGAGCCTTCTGGCCGGCATGCCGGAAGTGACGGTGATCTGGCGCGACACGGGGATCGAACCTTCGGTGATCGGCCCGGTCGCGGCCCTGCTGCCCGGCGAAACCCGGGCCCATGCGGTGCTTGAATTCCGCACCTGGCTGGAGGATGAAGCGGCGCGGGCGCTGGCCACCCGCCTCACCGATCTGCGCATCGAGGGCAAGGTGTTTGAAACCTCGGTCACCGCCCGCGATGGCCGCATCATCCGCGCCACCGGACGATTGGTGGGCGGCGCCGCCGTGGTGCGATTGCGCCCCTCGGGCACCAGCATCGAACCGCCGCTGAAGGGCGCGGACCTCACCCGCCTGCCCTCGCCCGCCGAAACCCAGGCCGTGCTGTCCAATCTCACCATCCCCGCCTGGCTGCGCGACAAGGATGGGCTGCTGATCTACGCCAATGCCGCCTATCTGCATTTCACCCGCACACTTGGCCTCAAGGGCGACCGCGGCACCGCCCCCGATATTTTCGATGCCCCCACCCGCGAGCGCCATCTCAAGGCCCTTGAAGATGCCGCCGATACCATCGCGCTCGCCGATGAGCACCCGGTCGCCGGTGCACTCGATCTGGTGCTGTTTCCGCTCTCGGGCGGCAGTGCGGGCTATTGCTATCTGCCGGTCGCCCGCCCCAAGCCGAGCGAATTTACCGCCTCCGAGCCCGATCTGGGACACCTGACCACGGTGATCGATGCGCTGGCCACCCCGATCGCGGTGTTCGACCGCCGCCAGATGCTGTCGCATTACAACACCGCCTATGCCGAGTTCTGGGGGCTGGACCCGAACTGGCTCAACACTGCGCCGGACGAAAAATCCATCCTCGACCGGCTGCGCACCCAGGGCATGCTGCCTGCCGAAACCGATTATCGCGACTGGCGCGGCAAACATTTGATGAGCTATGCGCTGACCGCGCCGCGCGAGACCCCCTGGTATCTGCCGGACGGGCGTTGCGCCAACGTCATTGCCGCCCCGGCCACCGGCACCGGTGGCGTCATCTATGTCTTTGAAGACATGACCGAGCGCCTTGCGCTCGAAACCCGTCACAACGCCCTTATTCACGTGCAGCGCGAAACCCTCAACGCGCTGACCGAGGGAGTCGCGGTGTTCGGCACCAATGGCCGTTTGCGGCTGCACAATCCGCGCCTGTCGCATCTGTGGAAGCTGCCGATGAACGAATTGGGCAGCCATCCCCATATCGACGATATCGCCCGCAGCTGCGCCGCCGCATTCCCCGAGGATGGCCGCCGCATCTGGGACGGCCTCAAGCACCGCATCATCGATCTCAACCCCAACCGCACCGATACCAAGGGCCGGATTTCGCGCACCGATGGGCGGTTGCTCGATTATGCCGTGGTGCGGCTGCCGGACGGGCAGACGATGATGACCTTTGTCGATGTTTCGGAAAGCGCCAATTACGAACGGGTGCTCAAGGAGCGCAACGAAGCGCTGATCGCCGCCGATCGGCTCAAGGACACGTTTGTGCAGAACGTGTCCTACGAATTGCGCTCCCCGCTCACCAACATCATCGGCTTTGCCGATCTGCTGGCGTCGGGCGAAGTGGGCCCGCTCACCGAAAAGCAGCGCGCCTATACCGACTACATCCGCGCATCGAGCGCCAATCTGGGGCTGCTGATCGACAATATCCTCGATCTGGCCACCGTGGATGCGGGCATTGCCGAACTCCACCCCGAAGCGCTCGATATCGCGGCCCTGATCGAGAAGGCCCGCGCCGGGCTCGACGCCACCTTCTCGGGCGGCGCTGAAAAGGTCGACCTGCGGGTGTCGATTGCCGACGATCTGCCGGTGTTCGTTGCCGATGGCACGCGGATCGTTCAGGTGCTCTACAATCTGTTGTCCAACGCCGCGCGGTTCTCCGATCCCGGCGCGCAAGTGCGGCTGCGGGTTTTTGCGCGCGGTGAAGACCGGATTGCCTTTGCGATCGAAGATGACGGGGTCGGCATCCCCGAAGACATGCGCGGCTCCATGTTCCAGCGCTTTGAAGGCCAGTCGGTGGATGGCCGCCAGCGCGGCGCCGGGCTGGGCCTTGCCATCGTCAAGACCTTCGTCAACCTGCACGGGGGCACGGTGCTGATCGAAGGGCTGGAGCCGCGCGGCACCCGGGTGACCGTGCTGCTGCCCGCCAATGCGGCGCTGGCGCTCAACGCGGGCGAATAGGCGTGATCACGCTTCTGGCGACCAGCGAATCAGCAACATTGGCCATCGGCACGGTCATCGCTGCGCACCTGAACCCAGGCGATGTGGTCACCCTCGATGGCGATCTGGGCGCAGGCAAGACGGCGCTGGCCCGCGCCATCATCCGCGCCCGCCTCGCCCAGCCCGATCTCGACGTGCCCTCGCCCAGCTTTGCCATCGTTCAGCCCTATCCCGGCATCATCCACGCAGACCTCTACCGGCTGGCCGATGACTCCGAACTTGACGAGCTGGGGCTGTTCGAGGACGAGGCGGCAATCGTGCTGGTGGAATGGCCCGAGCGCGCGCCCGACGTGTCGCGTCATGCCGGTCTGGGCATTACCATCACCCTCCTGCCCGGCGGGGACGCGCGCCGGATCACCATCGAAGGCCGGGGGCGGCCAATGGCAGACCTTGAGGCGGCGCTTGCGAACTGGCGTGAGGCCGGGCCATAACTGGGGCCATGGCCGATTCGTTTCCCGCCCGCCTTCCGCATGGTCTGCCCCTGTCCCGTCCTGACGCCGCGCCGGGCCACGCCCCAAGGCGCGAGGAAACCCGCCGATGACGCGCCACGGATCGATCTTTTCCATCGCGCCGCATGCGCCGTTTCTCCATACCCTCGCTTCGGCGCTGCTTGACGGACGGATCGCGCCCGGCTGGGCCCGCACCGGGCCGTTCTGGCTGTCGGACATGACCGTCTATCTGCCGACACGCCGCGCCGCCAATGCGCTCTCGCGCCTGTTGGCTGATCGGCTCGCCGACCAGCCGCTGTTGCTGCCCGATATAAGGCCTCTGGGCGGTGAAGACCCTGAGCAGGAGCCCTTCCTGCCGCCCTATGAGCCGCTTGATCTCCCCCCGCCGATCAACCGCTTCAAGCGCCGCCTGCTGCTGGCGGAACTGGTCGAGCGCTGGCTGGCGGTGCGCAGCGACAACCCGTTTTCCTCCCCCGGCCTGGGCGGGGTCACCGGTGCGCCCAATGGCGCTGAAATCCTCGCCCTCGCCGATTCGCTGGGCACGCTGATCGACGATTTCACCATCGCCCGTATCGATCCGGCCACCCTGATGCAGATCGAGAGCGATTTGCTACCCGCGCAATGGCACGAACATCTCGATTTCGTGAAATTCGTGCTCGACGCCTGGCCCTCCATTCTCGCTGCCGAGGGCGAGATGGAAGCGGCGGCGCGCACCAATTTCCTGCTGGAACGCAAGGCGTCCTCGCTGGCTGAAATCCACGGAGACAGGCCGGTGATCGTCGCCGGTTCCACCGGGTCGATGCCCGCCACCGCCGACCTGATCGCCGCCATCGCCAATCTGCCCAACGGGGCGGTGGTCCTTGCCGGTCTCGATACTAACCTCAAGGATGCGGCCCTCGACAGCCTGCATGCGCCGGAGCGCAATCCGCATGGCCACCCGCAATACGGGCTGGCACGTCTGCTGCGCCGGTTGGGCACCCCGCCCGATACCGTGATCGAACTGGCACCCTCGGCCCACCCGCGCACCGCGATCCTCAACACCAGCCTTGGCCTGCCCGACGAAACGGCGCGTTGGCCGCTGATCGTCGAACACCTGGGCCCGGCGCTGGACGAAGGGACGTCCCGGTTATCCCTGATCCGGGCGCGCACACCCGAGGAGGAGGCGCGGGCCATTGCCGTATGCGTCCACGATGCCCTCGATAGCGGGCAGAGCGTTGCCATTCTCGCCCCCGACCAGACGCTGGCCCGGCGCATCTGCGCTGAGCTTGCCCGCTTTTCCATCGCGCTTGACGACGCCGCGGGCACGCCCTTGCTGCTCTCGCCCGCCGGGCGGCTGGTGCAGCAGGCCATTTCCGTGCTGGCCAATGGCCTTGCTGCGGTCGATGTGATGGCGCTGTTGCGCAACCGCCACGTCGCGCTGGGGCTGGGCCGCGCCGATGTGGCGCTGGCGGCGCAATGGCTCGATCTGGGGGTCTTTCGCGGCCAGCGGCCCCTGCCCGGGTTTGACGGGCTGCGCCGGGCCGTCGCCGACAATCGTGATCGGACCACCGCTCGCCCCGCCCTGCGGCTTGAGGGCGAAAGACCCGACGCGGTCCTGACGATACTCGACGCGCTGGAGGCCGCCCTTGGCCCGCTCGCCGCGTTGTTCGGGCGCGACAATTTCACCGCCAGCGAGGTCGCGATCGCGCTCGACGCGGTGCTCAGCGCCTTGCGCGCGGTGCCCGAGGACCAGAGCGCCCCGACGCTGGGCGGCGAGGATGAACTGGCCCGCTGGATCGAGCTGGCATCCCGGCAGAGCGCGCGCGGCCCGTCCCTGACGCCCGCCACCCTTCCCCTGGCGCTGGAAGGGCTGTTTGCCGGCCAGACGGTGCGCCCCCACCAGCCTGCCACCGAGGATGTGGTGCTGTTCGGACGTCTCGAAGCCCGGCTGATGCAGGCGGATCGGATGATCATTGCCGGCATGATCGAATCGGTCTGGCCCGAAATCGCCGATCCCGGACCGTGGATGAGCCGGGGGATGCGGCTGGCCGTCGGGCTGGAGCCACCGGAAAAACTGCACGGATTGGCCGCCCATGACTTCGTGATGGCCGCGGGGCACGGCGATGTGGTGTTCTCGCTCGCTGAACGCTCCGGCACTGCGCCCGCCACCCCGTCGCGGTTGCTGCAACGGCTCGAAGCGTTCATCGGCGAGGAGCTTACGCGAGAGATGAGTGAGCGCGGCACGCCATGGGTAGAAAAGGCACGGCGTCTCGACGCCACCGGCCACCCGCCCGTCCCTGCCGTCCGGCCTGCCCCCCGTCCTCCCGCCACAGTGCGCCCGAAGCGGATTTCGATCACCGAAGCTGAAACCCTGCTGCGCTCGCCCTATGACCTTTATGCCCGCCACGTTCTGGGGTTACGCAAGATCGATCCGCTGGGTGCCGATCCCGATTACGCCGAGCGCGGCACGCTGATCCACGACATCTTTGGCGATTTCATCGCTGACGGGAACGACCCGGTCGCCCCCGCCGCTTTGGATATCCTCATGGCAGCGGCCCGGGAGCGCTACGCCCGCCTCGACGCGATTCCCGCTCGTCGCGATATCTGGCTGGCCCGCCTTGAGACCATCGTCCGCACCTTTCTCGACCATGAGCGCAGCCGCCCCTCCATCGCCATGCGGTACGCCGAAATTTCCGGTGAGATCACCGTCCCCGTGGCCGGCCACAGCGTCGTCCTGCATGGTCGCGCCGACCGGATCGACCGGACCACTGCAGGCGGGCTGGAAATCGTCGACTTCAAAACCGGCCAGGCGCCCCAGGTCGTCGAAATGCGCCAGTTCTTTGCGCCGCAATTGCCGCTAGCGGCCTATATGGCCCGGCAGGGCGGCTTTGGGGATGGCCTCGCAGCGCGCGCCGAACTGATGGAATATATCAAGCTCTCCCACGGCCCCAACGCGCTGGCCCGCGTTGGCTATGCGGTGCCCGGCTCCATGGATCTGGACGCCGCCATCGACACCGTGTGGCGGCTGTTTGTCGGCCATGTCGAAGCGCTGCTGCTGCGCGATGATCTGCCGATGGCGGCGCGGGTGCTGCCCCGAGCCAGCCAGCGCCACAAGGGCGACTATGACCATCTGGCGCGCACCGAGGAATGGACGCTGCTCGATGGCGGCGACGAGGGCGAGTGATGGCGCAGGCAAAAGAACAGCTCCACGTCCCCACTGACACCACGCTCAAGCAGATCCGCGCCGCCGATCCGCGCGCCCATGCGTGGGTATCGGCCAATGCCGGGTCCGGTAAGACCTACGTTCTGGCGCGCCGGGTGCTGCGGCTGCTGCTCGACGGAGCCCAGCCCGAGGCCATTTTGTGCCTCACCTACACCAAGGCGGCAGCGGCGGAAATGCGCCACCGGGTGACCTCCATCCTCGCGGGCTGGGCACGGGCTTCGGACGATCTTCTCGCCACCGAACTCACCGGCCTGCTCGACCGGGCTCCCACGGCGGCGGAAAGCCTCCGGGCGCGAAGCCTGTTCGCCCACGCGCTCGACACGCCGGGCGGGCTCAAGATCAACACCATCCACGCCTTTTGCGAAGCGGTGCTTCAGCGTTTTCCGCGCGAGGCGGGAGTTCCGGTCGATTTCCGGGTAATCGAAGAAGATGTCGCCGCCCGCCTCCTGCGCGATTCCCGTGAGCGCGTGCTGGCCGATGGCCTCAAGGCCCCGGGTGTGCTCGGCGATGCGGTCCGCACTCTGTTCGCGGCGCTCAGCGACAGCCAGATCGAGACGGCCATTGGCCAGTCCTTGAGCAATGCCCGCAAACTTGGTCCCGTACTCGCTGATCCTGAAGCGGCCATTGTTGCCCTTCGTGCCAGCCTGGGGCTCGATCCGTGCGATACCACCGCGCGCCTCGGCGAAGAGATCATCAGCGGCATGCTGGTGTCTCCCGATGAATACAGTGAGATCTGGTCACTGACCCCGCCCGGCGCGTCGAAACGAGCCGGGTTCGAGGACAAGCTGCTTGAGGTCGATCGCTCAGCGCCAACCCCGGCGCAATTGTTTGCCGCCTATCTCACCAGCAGCGGCACGGTTCGCAAGCAGGGTTTTCCCAACAAGAAGATCATCGCCGCCAACCCCGGCCTGGCCGAGCGGCTCGCGGCGGAAACGGCGCGGCTCGAAAACCTGTTCGACCGATCCAAGGCCCTGACCATCGCCGCCAATTCCGCAGCGCTGACACGCGTGCTCGCTGCGATCATCGGGCGCTACGAGGCCGAAAAACGCGCCCGGTCGCTGATGGATTTCGACGACCTGGTGGCGCGCACCGCCCGGCTGCTCGGCGACAAGGGGTTGGGCGCGTGGGTGCGCTACAAGCTCGATGCGGGTATTGACCACATCCTCGTCGATGAAAGCCAGGACACCAATCCCGAGCAATGGGCGGTGATCGACGCCCTTGTCGATGACTATTTTTCCGGTGACGGTGCCGCCCAACGCCCCAAAACGGTGTTTGCGGTCGGCGACCCCAAGCAATCGATCTATTCCTTCCAGGGAGCAGAACCGAAACTGTTTCTTGAAAAGGGCCGTGCGCTGGCCCAGGCGGCCCGCACTGCTGGCCAGACCTGGCACGGGGAAACGCTCAGCACCAGCTTCCGCACCCTGTCGGAAATTCTCGATGGGGTGGACAAGGTATTCAACCGCGCCGATATCGCCGCCTCGCTGCTGGCCGAGTCGGGCGCCATCGCCCATGAGGCGGCCCGCACCCGCACGGGCGGACGGATCGAAATCTGGCCGGTTGTGGAAAATCCTCCCGCCGCGCTGCCCGAGGATGTCTGGCCGACCGCGCCGGTGGAAAGCCTCGCCGCCGCGCCGCGTCAACTGGCGACCCGGATCGTCGATACCATCGCCGGCTGGATCGAGGCCCGGGCCCCGATCGGGCCGGGCGGACGCCCGATCCAGCCCGAAGACATCCTGATCCTTGTCCAGAAGCGCCAGGGGATTTTTCCCGAAATCGTGCGCGCCCTCAAGCATCGCAACATCACCAGCCCCGGTGCCGACCGGTTGCCGGTCTCGGCCCATATCGCGGTCGATGATCTGTTGGGGCTGGCCGATGTGTTGCTGACGCCCGGCGATGATCTGACCCTCGCCGCCGTGCTGCGCTCGCCCGTGTTCGGGCTCGATGAGGACCAGCTCTACGCCCTCGCCCATGACCGGCCCAGGGGCGTGACGCTTTTTGACCGGCTCAAGGACAGCCCGCTGCCCATCGCGCAACAAGCCCATGAGCGCCTTGCCCTGTTGCGCCAGCGTCTCGATTTCGACCGGCCCTATGAGTTCTTCGCCCATGTTCTCTATGCCCAGGGCGGCCTGAAACAGTTTCACGCCCGGCTGGGCGAGGAGGTCGATGAGGTCATCGCCGAATTCCTCGATCTGGCGCTGGAGCAGGAGCGATCCGACCAGCCTTCCCTCACCGGGTTTGTCGCCGCCATGCGCGCGTCTGATATCGTCATCAAGCGCGATCTGGTGGCCAAGGCGGCCGGGGTGCGGGTGATGACCGTGCACGGAGCCAAGGGGCTGGAAGCGCCGGTGGTGATCCTCGCCGACGCCGCCACCAAGCCCCGCGCCGTCTCCGACAGCGTCTATTTCGGCACGCATCAGGGCGAGCCCTTCCTGCTCCATTGCGCCGGAAAAACGGCCCATTGCGCGGCGTCCGAGCCCCTGCGCGAGGCGATCGAAGCGAGCAATCAGGCCGAATACTGGCGCAATCTCTATGTGGCAATGACCCGGGCCGAAGACGCCCTGCACGTCGCCGGTGTTCTGGTCAAAAACACCAAGCCCGAAGATACCTGGCATGGGGTCATCGCCGATGCCCTTGGCCCGCACAGCGCGCGGATTGAGGATCATCGCGGTGCCGTGCACCGTTTTCCTGCCGGAGGCTCCGAGCCCGAACCGGGCGCTGCCGAAGCGGCTTCAGCCAATGTGCTTCTTGAGCCGCTGACCCTGGGGCCGCCGAGCCGCCGGGCGGTGATGCCGGTTGTGACGCCGTCTGGCTCCAGCGGCTCAAGATTGCCTCAAGGGCTCGAACCCGCCGCCGAAACCCTGCTTGGCGCACGTGGTGCGCGCCAGCGCGGCATTGCGCTGCATGCTCTTCTCCAGCATTTGAGCGATGTGCCTCCTGCCCGCCGGGCCGATATCGCGCTCAGCGCCGCGCAAACGCTGTTGCCCGACGATCCTCACCTCGCCGAACCGGTCGCCCAAAAGGGCCTCGCCCTGCTGGCCGACCCGGCGCTTGCCTGTCTGTTCGAACCCGGCAGCCGGGCCGAGGTGCCGTTTTCGCTGCGCGTCGAGCACAAAGGCATCGTTTCCCGGCTTGAAGGCCGGATCGACCGTCTGGTGGTGTCTCATGACCGTGTGCTCGTCGTCGACTACAAATCCGATGCCGTCGTCCCGCCCGCGCCATCCGCAGTCTCGCCGGGCTATCTGCGCCAGCTCGGGCTCTATCGGCTGGCGGCGATGCGGCTGTTTCCCGGCGTTGCGGTCGAGGCGGCAATCTTGTGGACACAAACAGCGCAGGTGATGGCTATTGCCGAACCGATGCTGGAAACCGCTGTCGGCGACGTGACGGCTCTGTGAACCACCGGCTTTCGGTACAGGCTTGAACTGGCTTCCGACTCTGCCTAGCTATGGTGCGACAGTCTATTTACCGCCCCATATGTAGGGCTATTACTGGAAGGTATGCTCAAATGACCGGTCACGTCACAGACGCCACATTCGCCACCGAAGTGCTTGGAGCCAAGGAACCTGTCCTCGTTGACTTCTGGGCGGAGTGGTGCGGTCCGTGCCGGGCGATCGCGCCGATCCTTGAGGAGATTTCGACCGAAATGCAGGGCAAGGTGAAGATCGTCAAGCTCAATGTCGATGAAAACCCGGGCACCGCCGCCCAGTTCGGCGTGCGCTCGATCCCGACCATGATCCTGTTCAAGGGTGGCGAAGCCGCCGACATGAAGATCGGCGCGGGCACCCCCAAGGCTGGCCTTGTCAAATGGCTCGAAGGCCACGCCGCGTAAGGGAATTTTAATTCGATAAGTTTGCAGCGGTCCGGCGAAAGCCGGGCCGTTTTTTATGCGTGCTCCGGAACGCTGCCAAAACGCGGCAGCGTTTCAGCGTCCCCTCACTCCGGTGGTGTCCGGTTCTGGCGCAGCACCGCCCCAGCCAGATAGAGCGAACCGCAAATGACGATGCGCGCACCGGGGAAGTGCGCGGCGCGCTGCAACGCCGCGGGCACCGAGCGGGAAATGGTTGTCGGAATGCCGAGCGCCTTGGGAAATCCGGCCAGCGCCCGTGCCGGAAGCGCCCCGCTCTCGCCGGGAATGGGCACGGTAAACACATGCGCTGCCGTTTGCGCAAACGGCGCGAAGAAATTGGCGGCGTCCTTGCTGGCCATCATGCCACACACAAGAACCAGCGGAGCGGGCCGATGGCGCTCCATGTCGGCCAGCGCCGCAGCCAGTGCATTGGCCCCGGCGGCATTATGGCCCCCATCGAGCCAAAGCTCGTGGGTCTCATCGAGATAGGATGTGAGCGCCCCGCGCAAGGGCGTCAGCCGCGCGGGCCAGACCACATTGCGCAGTCCCGCTGCGATCGCCGCCTCGTCTTGCGCCAATCCGAAATGGCGCAGCGCAGCAATGGCAAGCGCGGCATTGTCGATCTGGTGGCTGCCCACCAGCACCGGCAGCGGCAGATCGAGCAGCCCGTCCTCGTCCTGATAGACCAGCTTGCCGCGCTGGGCGAAGCCGTCGAAATCGGTGCCCGCCACAAACGGCACAACCCCATTGGCCGCCGCTTCCGCGGCGATCACCGCCATCGCCTTGTCGGGCTGGCGCGCGACGACCAGAGGCGCGCCGGGCTTGATGATCCCCGCCTTGGCACCGGCGATGTCCGTGAGCGTCTCGCCCAGGAATTGGGTGTGGTCCACCGAGATCGGCGTGATCACCGTCCCCAGCGGCTTGTCGATCACATTGGTGGAATCGAACCGGCCCCCCAGTCCCACTTCGAGCAGCAGGACATCGGCTTCGACCCGCGAAAACAGCAGGAACGCAGCGACGGTGGTGATTTCGAAAAACGTGATGGGCTGGCCCGCATTGGCCTGTTCGCACTCTTCCAGCGCCGCGTTGAGCGCCCGCGACGACACCAGCTTTCCCGCCAGCCGCACCCGCTCGCGGAACGCCACAAGATGGGGCGATGAATAGACATGGACCCGCTTGCCCTGCGCTTCGAGCAACGCGCGCAAGGTGGCGACCGTCGAGCCCTTGCCGTTGGTTCCCGCCACGTGGATGACCGGCGGCAGCCGGTCCTGGGGCCGCCCCAGCGCGTCGAGCAGGCGCAGGGTGCGCCCCAGTTCGAGGTCGATCAGCTTGGGGTGCAGCGTCAGCAGCCGCTTGAGGATCGCATCGGTACGGGACACAGGCAGCCGGTCTTCTTGATCGAAAAGAGATTGAGAGGGGCCGAAGGCGCGCGAAAGGGTCCGGCCGCCTTCGCCCAGCCTATTCGGCGTGACCGGCGACCGGGAGATTGGCCAGCAGATCGTCGTCGCCATCGCCTTCCGCCGCAATGGCCACGTCACGCATGGTGATTGCAGTGCTTGCGGCCGTCTCGGAAGCGGCGCGCGGCGCGGGCAGCGCGGCGTTGACCGGGGCCTTGGTCAAAATCCCGATGATCGAGGCGATCGTCGAGCGCAGGTCGTGCCGGTGCACGACCATGTCGACCATGCCGTGATCGTAGAGATATTCCGAGCGCTGGAAGCCCTTGGGCAGCTTTTCGCGGATGGTCTGCTCGATGACGCGGGCGCCGGCAAAGCCGATCAGCGCGCCGGGCTCGGCGATCTGAACGTCGCCCAGCATGGCATAAGAGGCGGTCACCCCGCCGGTGGTGGGGTTGGTCAGCACCACGATATAAGGCAGGCCGGCCTCGCGCAGGCGCTGCACGGCAACGGTGGTGCGCGGCATCTGCATCAGCGACAGGATGCCTTCCTGCATCCGCGCCCCGCCGGAGGCGACAAACATCACGAACGCCGTGCGGGCATTGAGCGCCGCTTCGAGCCCGGTGACGATGGCCGAACCGGCCGCCATGCCGAGCGAGCCGCCCATGAAGTCGAAATCCTGAACGCCCACGGTGACCTTTTCGCCATACAGGTCACCCTGGGCGATGATCACCGAATCCTCATAACCGGTCTTGGTGCGGTATTCCTTGAGCCGGTCGGTATAGCGCTTGGTGTCGCGAAATTTCAGCGGATCGGCGACGACTGAGGGCAGGTCGAGCTTGGTATATTCGCCCTCGTCAAAGAAACTGGCCAGCCGGTCAGCGGCCTTGATCTTCATGTGATAGCCCGAATTGGGCACCACCCACTGATTGGCTTCCAGATCGCGGTGGAACACCATTTCCCCGGTTTCCGGGCATTTGACCCACAGATTGTCCGCGACCTCACGACGATTGAGGAAGGAGCGAATCTTGGGGCGAACGAGGTTGTCGATCCAGTTCATTTCTTAAGCCTGAATGTTTCGGTCCGGCCACATGCATGGCATGCACGTGATCTAGGGATCAATTGTGGCAACACTATCAGTTTCTGGCGGCGCGCGCACCCTCAGAGAGCGTGCGGAGCAGATTGTGAACAGCGGGTACGGTCTGCTCCGTGGCCTTGCCCTCGCTCAGCGAGGATTCGATGGCCCCGACCAACGCCGATCCGACCACCACGCCGTCGGCGTCGCGCCCGATCAGCCGCGCATCCTCGGGGCTTTTGATGCCGAACCCGACCGCCACCGGCAACCGGGTATGCGACTTGATGCGGTTGACCGCATCGCCAACGGCACCGCGATCCTTGATCTCGGCCCCGGTGATCCCGGTCATCGACACGTAATAGACAAAGCCCGAGGCGTTGGTCAGCACCCGGCCCAGCCGCTTGTCATCGGTGGTGGGCGCGGCAAGGCGGATGAAATTGAGGCCAGCCGCCAGGGCCGGCAGACACAATTCGTCGTCCTCCTCGGCGGGCAGGTCGACAACGATCAGCCCGTCGACACCCGCCTCCACCGCGTCTTTGACGAAGCGCTCGACGCCATAAATATAGATCGGATTGTAATATCCCATCAGCACCACGGGGGTTTCGGCATCCTTTGCGCGGAACCGGGCAACCAGCGCCAGGGTCTTTGCAAGGCTCATGCCCCCGGCCAGGGCCCGCTGCCCCGCCAGCTGGATGGCGACGCCATCGGCCATGGGGTCGGAAAACGGCATGCCCAGTTCGATGATATCGGCCCCCGCCGCCGGCAGTCCGTGCAGGATGGATTCCGCCGTTTCCAGATCGGGGTCGCCCGCCATCAGAAAGGAAACGAAAGCAGGCCGGTTTTCGGCCCGGGTCTTTTCAAACCGCTTGTCTATGCGCGAGACGCCCATGGGAACTCCGAGATCAGACAGGAAGCGCATCTAAGATGCTCTGGGGCGATAAAGTACACCAACCAGGCCAAGTCAACACCGCCAAAAACAAAAGGCACCCGGTTGGCGTCGGGTGCCTTTTTAACAGTGCTCTGGTTCAATCATGGCTATTTATCGGAAAAAGCCTTGTCGAACGCGATACGGGCCAGATCGGCGCGATCAATGCCGCGGGCCTGCAATGCATCATCGGAAAGTCTGGAGAAATCCGAATACAGGTGCGAAGCGCGGCGGGCGCGACCAATATCACCGAAGAAACCGGAAATTGCGTCGAAAGCATTATTACGGGCCATTGCTCGTCTCTCCTTTGTCGTGCTCTTGTGTACACACTACAAATGAGGCCAGAGGCGCTTTTTTACAACTGCCGGAACGGCATCCCAGCCATGCGAAAAATGCGGGGCTGCCCGTGGGGCGGGGGTTTGGCCGCATTCACGAGATGAGGACCGGCGCTCTTTAAGTCTCTTGTCAGAGCGCCATGCCCAGATGGCGGCCCACCGATTCCACGTCCTTGTCGCCCCGTCCGGAAACGCACAGGACGATGATGGCGTCCTTGTCCATGGTCGGCGCGATCTTGATCACATGGGCCAGCCCGTGGGAGCTTTCAAGGGCGGGGACAATGCCTTCGAGCTTGGTGCAGGCCATGAACGCATCGAGCGCTTCGGTATCGGTCACCGGCACATAGCGCACCCGCCCCTCGTCGCGCAGATAAGCATGTTCGGGGCCGACGCCGGGATAATCAAGCCCCGCCGAGATCGAGTGCCCTTCCAGAATCTGCCCGTCATCGTCCTGGAGCAGATAGGTGCGGTTACCATGCAGCACGCCGGGGCGGCCCCCGGTGATGGCAGCGGCGTGGCCATTGGCAACATCGAGCCCGTGCCCGCCCGCCTCGACGCCGATAATATCGACATTGGGCTCGTCGAGGAAATCGTGGAACGTGCCGATGGCGTTGGAGCCGCCGCCAATGCAGGCGACCAGCGTGTCGGGCAACCGGCCCTCGGCTTCAAGAATCTGGGCGCGGATTTCCTCGCCGATCACCTTCTGGAAGTCGCGCACCATTTCCGGATAGGGGTGCGGCCCGGCGGCGGTGCCGATCAGATAATATGTGGTATCGACATTGGTCACCCAGTCGCGCAGCGCCTCGTTCATGGCGTCCTTGAGCGTTCCCGCACCGGCAGAAACGGGCCGCACCTCGGCCCCGAGCATTTTCATGCGCAAGACGTTGGGCATCTGGCGCTCGACGTCGGTGGCCCCCATAAAGACCGTGCAGGGCAGGCCAAACCGGGCACAGACGGTGGCGGTCGCCACCCCGTGCTGGCCAGCGCCGGTCTCGGCGATGATCCGCGTCTTGCCCATGCGCTTGGCGAGCAGAATCTGGCCCAGGCAGTTGTTGAGCTTGTGCGAGCCGGTGTGGTTGAGGTCTTCGCGCTTGAAATAGATCTTGGCGCCGCCCAGTTCCGCCGTCATGCGCTCGGCAAAATACAGCGGCGAAGGCCGTCCGGCGAAATGGACACGCAAATCTTCGAGCTCAGCGGCAAAGTCCGGGTCCTTTTGGGCATCCCGATACGCCTGTTCCAGATCGAGGATCAGCGGCATCAGGGTTTCGGCGACGAACCGCCCGCCATAGATTCCGAATGTTCCGTTCTCGTCCGGCCCCTGGCGCAGGGAATTGGCGCTCGTCTGGCTCATCTTTCCGATCAGTCCTCGTTCTGTGCCGCCTGTCGCGCGCGGGCGATGAAAGTAGCGATCAGGTCCGGGTCCTTGATCCCCTTGCTGCGCTCGACGCCCGAAGAGACATCGAGCCCGAAGGGGTGGACGGTTCTGACCGCTTGCGACACGTTATCGACGTTGAGGCCACCGGAAAGCATGAAGGGCAAGCCAGGGTCAAGGGCTTCGAGCAAACTCCAGTCAAACACCGCCCCCAGCCCGCCGGGTCGGGTCGCGTCCTTGGGCGGCTTTGCATCGAGGATCAGCCGGTCGGCCACCGCGCCATAGGATGCCACAACGGCGATATCGTCCGCGTCTCCGACCGGCAGCGCCTTGATCAGGCGACGGCCCGACACCGCCGCGATCTCGCCGATTCGATCAGTGGTTTCGCGCCCGTGCAATTGCAGCCAGTCAACGCCTGTGGCACCTGCCGCCTCGATGTCCGCGTCCGTGGGATCGACCAGCAACACAACAGTTTCGATCCGCCCCGCCGCCTGTGCGACCAGCGGCGCAATCGCGTCAAAGGACAGGTGGCGCGGGCTCTTGGCGAAATGGACGAACCCGACCATATCGGCGCCGCAGGCGATCACCGTTTCGAGGATCGTCGGGGTCATGACCCCGCAAATCTTGATCAAGGGCGCGGCCATCAGATCAGGTCGTCAGCAGCGAGCAGGGCCGGGTCCTCTGGGCGTGACGGAACGCGCCGGACGCGGTCGAGGTCCGCCTTGAGCTTTTCCGCTTCGCGCCGCAGGCGCTTTTCCTCGCGGCGGTGCCCGGCCTGGGTAAACCATACCGCCAGCCCGCCAAGGGAAATCCCGGCAAACAGCACCGCATAGATCACGAGGAACAGCGGCACCCCGAACCCGGGGGCGGCCTCATCGACGGCCACCAGCGGGTTGAAATTGACGGCCACCATGTGGCGGTTTGCCAGCGCGAAAATCAGAATCACAAGGCACAGCGGCACCAGCACCAGCCAGCCGACAATGCGTTTACGCATGGAATTTCCATTCGTGTTGCGCCAGCGTCAATCCGCCTGATGACCTCGGCGTTCAGCCGCCGTTGAGCCGCTCGCGGATTTCCTTGCCGGCCTTGAACTGGGGCACGTATTTTTCGTCCACATCGACCTGTTCGCCGGTGCGCGGGTTGCGCCCTACCCTGGCCGGACGGTTCTTGACCGAAAAGGCGCCGAAGCCGCGCAATTCCACCCGATCCCCCCGGGCCAGCGCGTCCCCGATCTCGTCGAGGATGGCGTTGACGATGTTTTCCACGTCACGGTGGAACAGATGCGGGTTCTCCGCTGCAAGCTTTTCGATGAGTTCGGACTTGATCATGTCTGGTCGCACGCCCCCCGGGCAAGCTGCTAATGGCTTTTCAGGCATTGAGAATTTACCGGGACGAAGGGTGCCAAAGCGAGACCAGCCCGTCAAGCGGGAAGCCTTGCCATCCGGTATCGGACAGAGCGCCCGCGACCGCGCCGAGCAAAAAGTCGAGCCAGCCGCGCGACCCGCGTGGCGGCCATACATCGAGAACCGCCAGTTCGGTATCGATCCCGTGTTCGGCCTGGAGCCACTGGCGCGCCTCGGCCTGTCCTCCCATCGCATCGACCAGCCCGGCCTGGGCCGCCATCACGCCCGACAAGATCCGTCCATCCGCTAGCGCAAGGGTTTGCGCCCGGCTCAGATCGCGCCGCTCAGCCACCACATCGACGAAATACTGAAACGACGAATCGACCAGCTGTTCGAGGCTGGCCCGCACCTCGGGCGTGATCGGCTCATTATAGTCGGGCCGCCCTTTCAGCGTTCCCGACGCCACTTTTTGCAGGTCGACCCCAATTGTATCGAGCAATTTCCCGGCATCGACATGCTGGTAAAACACCCCGATCGACCCGACGATCGACAGGTTGCGGGCGAAAATCCGGTCGGTGGCCACCGCGCCCATATAGGCTGCTGAGGCCCCCAATTCGCCGATGGTTGCCACCACGGGCTTTTGCTCACCGAGTTGCCGCAGCGTCTCATAGAGCTCTTCGCCCCCCGCCGTGGTGCCGCCGGGGCTGTTGATGGCAACGATCACCGCGGCAACGTCATCATCCTTGGCCAATTTGTCGAGCAGTTCGGTGCGGGCAGCGTCGGTAGCGATGGTGCCCGAGATCGTCACCCGCGCGATCGCAGGCCCCGTTCCGGCATAGCCCGGCACCAGCCGGACAAACGCCAGCGCCACCGCGATGGCCAGCACCACAAAGGCAAACAGCCGCCAGCGCCCGCGCGAACGCCGCAGCGCCCGGGTCACGGGAATGGTTGTGGCGGGGTGGTCATCTCCAGGGAGCGTCATGGGCGATCCAGTCTGATGGCTATCACGTTTGATCGCTAACCCTATCGGGCGTCCGGCGCAACCGCCGGGCGGATCATATAGGCGGCGTCCGGGCCATATCCGGCCAGTTGCCGCGCCACATTCGGATCGGTGTCGGGCGCAAATCCCATGCGGGTCCAGAAGGGAACCGACCCGTTGACCGCCACCAGACTCAGCGCCCCGAATGGGTGCGCAGCGGCGACGAGATGGTCGACGATTGCGCCTCCCGCCCCCGTGCCCCGCGCCCCGGCCAGCAAGGCAAGATCATGAATATAGAGCGTATCGGGCGCGCCATCGGGCAGCGTGATCAACGCATCAAGGTCCGGCACCGCACCAAGCCGGTACGGATGGGCGAGGCAATAGCCCAAGCTTTCCCCCTCCCGCTCCAGCAGGAAACAGAACTGCGGCGCGACCTCCAGCTTGTCGGCAAACACCGCGTCGGCTTCGGGAAAGTCCGGATGAACCTTCGCCGCGATCGCGGAGACGGCGGGAAGATCGGCAGCAACAAGCGGACGCCAGGCAGGCATGAGATCACCACAAGGTTCAAGACATCAGCACCCTTGAGGTTCTGGTGCCGGCAGCGCGCGACACACCAAGCCAATATGGCATTTCGATGTTGCGCGCCGTCCCGGTCCCGCATCACCGCAAAATCCGATTTTGGTTCCGCGCCGGTTTGGCCTATACCTTGCTACTCACCGGACGCGTCGCGCGCCCGCGACACCGTCCAGACCAGACACAAAGCGCCGCCATGACCACTGCCTACCCGTCCGCCACCGGCCGCCCGAAAACCCATATGGCCGTTCTGGTCATTCTCGGCGTCTCCCATCTGCTCAACGATCTGATGCAATCGCTGATCCCGGCGGTCTATCCGATCCTGCAGGAAACCTACGCCCTCGATTTCGTCCAGATCGGGCTGATCACCCTCACCTTCCAGCTGGCCGGGGGCCTGCTGCAACCGGTGATCGGCATGGTCACCGACCGCCGCCCCGCCCCCTATTCGCCCGTCATGGGCATGATGTTCACGCTTTCGGGGCTGGTCAGCCTTGCCTATGCCCAGAGCTTTTTCGCCATCCTCGTTTCGGTGGCGCTGATCGGCATCGGCTCGTCGATCTTCCACCCCGAAGCCACCCGCATGGCGCGCTATGGCGCGGGCGGGCGCCAGGGGCTCGCGCAGGGGATTTTCCAGGTCGGCGGGCAGGCGGGCGGCGCGCTGGGCCCGGTGTTCGCGGCTTTGGTCATCGTGCCCTGGGGCCAACCCAGCCTTGCCTGGTTCGCGGTCGCGGCATTGATGGCCATGCTGCTTTTGGGCTGGACGGGCAGCAAGCAGCGCCAGATCAGCGCCGAGTTTTCCGCCGCGCGTTCGGCCAGCGAGGCCAATGGCCATGTCGCCATCCGCCATGCGCCGCTGACCATCGGCATTGGCCTGTTCGTGCTGATGGTGCTGATGTTCTCCAAGAACGCCTATAATGAGAGCTTCCGCTCGTTTTACACCTTCTACCTGATGGATAAGTTCGACCTGTCGATCCCGGCCTCGCAGATGATGCTGTTCATCTTCCTCGTCGCCTCGGCGGTCGGGGTGCTGGTCGGCGGCATTGTCGGAGACCGCATCGGCCGCCGCCGCATCATCTGGATTTCGGTGCTTGGCCCCCTGCCCTTGACCCTGATCCTGCCGTTTGCCGATTTGTTCTGGACCGGCACGCTGACCGTTTTGATCAACCTCATCATGGCCAGCGCGTTCGCCTCGATCCTCATCTACGCCATGGAGTTGCTGCCCAAACGCATCGGGCTGATCGGGGGGCTGTTTTATGGCCTCAATTTCGGCCTTGGCGGCATCGCGGCGGCCATCCTGGGGGCGATGGCCGACAGTCTTGGCGTCCAGACCGTGTTCCAGATCTGCGCTTTCCTGCCACTGGTTGGCCTGCTCACCTGGTTCCTGCCAAAAATCAACGAGGGGTAGGACCGAAACCCTTGTTGAAAACGGCGCGACCGAGCGGCGCAGCGCGGATTTCTTAAGCCCCTGTTAACCATGCTGGCGATTGATGGGCCTTGCCTGTCTTGAGCAGATGGAAGGGAACGGCATGTCGCAGACGAACGCACACGTCATTGTGGTGGGCAACGAAAAGGGCGGCTCGGGCAAATCGACGACCGCGCTGCATCTGGCCATCTATCTGCTGCATCAGGGCTATCGCGTGGGCACCGTCGATGTGGACAGCCGGCAGCAGACCCTGACGCGCTATGTGCGCAACCGGCGCGAGACGGCCCGCAGCGCCGGGCGCGACATTCCCCTGCCCAGCCATCTGCACGTGCCCACTGCCTGGGGCGATTCGATCAGCGAAAACCAGCAGGCCGAACGCAACGTCTTTGACCGTTCGCTGGCCGACATGCGCGAAAGCGTCGATTTCATCGTCATCGATACGCCGGGCTTTGACAGCAATCTGGCGCGGACGGCCCATGCCATGGCCGACACGCTGGTCACCCCGCTCAACGAATCGATGATCGACCTCGACGTTCTGGCCCGCATTGACGATCAGAGCGGCGAACCAATCCAGACCAGCCCCTATTCACGCACCGTCCAGAAGGCCCGCGCCGAGCGCCTGGCCCGCACCGGCACGGGGATCGATTGGGTACTGGTGCGCAACCGCATCTCCCACCTGAACTCGCGCAACGCCGAGCAGGTGCAGACCACAATCGAAAAAGTCGCCGCCAGTCTGGGCTGCCGGGTGGCCGAAGGCATTGCCGAACGGGTGATTTTTCGCTCGCTGTTCACGCAGGGCATGACCGTCTTCGATCCCCTCGACGCCGACCTTCTGGGCAGCACCCCCTCGATGTCCCACGTCAACGCCCGCCTCGAATACCGCTCCCTCGTCTCCGCCCTGCGCCTGCCGGTCAAACTGCCGGTGCCGAGGGCGGATAATGAGGGGGAGGGTTCAGCAAGAGCGTCGGCGTAGGGATAAGCCAGCCCACGACGGGAACTGAGTAACTGCGGGTTGTACTTCCGCTTCCGACCCCATTGCTGCAGTTCGTAGCGGTTCCGGTGCCGCCCGAAAGCTGCCATTCGTTCAGTTTGCGGACGGCAGAAGTTGGGGCAGTGAGTGGAATGTTGACTTTGCGACGACCGGAGTGAAAAGGTGGCCGTTCGCTCTATTTACAAGACGCCGCGTTTATGCTCGATAGTTCAAGATACTATATTTTCCGGGCCGGCATCAGAGCTACTAATAGGGTGGGTCAGTGAACGAAGAATTCTTGAAGGGACGCGTCGATACATTGTTCGGCACTACCTTTAATGAGCGGGAAGGACGGGTCGTACCCACTACCACAGACGTTGCGCTCAAGGACGGCGCGGTCAAAATTGGTGCGACCTTTTTGTATACAGATCTGGCGGGATCGGCAAAATTGTCGGCGGTGTGCCCTTGGTCGACTACAGCGAAGATCATTCGAGCGTTCTTGGACTGCTCGACCAGACTGATCGTGAAGCACGGTGGTGCAATACGGAGCTTTGACGGCGATCGCGTGATGGGGGTCTTCATCGGGGATGCAAAGAACAGCAACGCGGCAATTTGTGGGCGTGAAATCCACTGGACAGTGAGAAAGATCATTAGCCCGAAGGCTAGAGCCAAGTTTGATTCAATCAAGAACAACGACATCGATATTCGTAATTGTTCCGGAATCGACACGGGCGAAGTTAGGGCCGTCCGTTCAGGGATACGAGACAACAACGATCTCATTTGGATTGGCAAGGCCGCAAGCTTCTCCGCCAAGCTCTCTGACGTACGCGACACAGGTTATCACACTTACATTTCGAGCCGCGTCTACAACATGCTGAATGACAAAGCCAAGCAGGACGATAATGGCGGAAACGCCTGGCTGAGCACGACGTTCAGCTTCGCTGGTAAGTCTGAGACTGTGTATAAATCAAACCACTGGATGAAGCCTTAGGTTTGCAGCCAGATGCGAACACAACAACGAGGAGATTTATTCCTCGATATTGGAGGATATCCATTGAACAAACTTGTCGATCGATTCAAAGGAGATGCCGGGCATAGCAACCTCATCGACTCAATGCTGCAGCAACAGATCGTAAGCGGTAACCGACAACTCGCCGAGGAACTGGCCGATCTAGCTGAGCTGGTTGAAGTCGCCGAGGGGGAAGCCATCATTTCCCAAGGAGGAGACGACGATGATCTGTTTCTGATAGTTTCAGGCAGCTTCAGGATTGTAGTGAATGGGCGAAATGTGGCATCGCGTGGAAGAGGCGACCACGTAGGCGAGATGGTGTTGGTCGAGCCGTCGCAGCGCCGCTCTGCCGACGTTGTGGCAGCGGAAACGGCGCTCGTCGCTAAGCTCACCAGCGCGAATGTGTCCGAACTGGCGTCACGATATTCCGACATCTATCGTGTCATTGCGAGGACTTTGGCCCGCCGCCTACTCGAGCGAAATAAGCTCGTAGGACAGCACCGTGAGAAGGTCAGAGTGTTCATCATCTCCTCCGCCGAGGCGTTAGAGGTCGCGCGAACGATCCAGAACGCGCTGGCCCACGATGGTTTCGTCGTAAGGCTCTGGACTAACGACGTATTCAAAGTCGCCAGTTATTCCATCGAATCTCTTGAGACAGAACTGGACGATTCCGACTTCGCAGTTGCAATCGCTCACAGTGACGATACGACGCTTTACCGCGGGCAAGACTGGCCGACACCGCGGGACAACGTTGTGTTCGAACTCGGCATGTTCATGGGACGGTTGGGTCGCACCCGTGCAATCCTGATGGAACCGAGAGAGGATAAGGTAAGGCTCCCAAGCGACCTAGCCGGTGTGACTACCATTCCCTACAGTTACCAAGCAGGTAAAGATGCAGCGGCAATCATGGCACCGGCATGTAACGCGCTCCGTTCCCACTTCAATGAATTGGGGCCATTCAATGGATAGAAGCCGCCAGCCAGCCTCCATCCCTAGATCACGCCCAACATTCCCGCGCGCGTTTTGCTATCAAACGCTTGTGGAATAGATTTCGGGTAGTGAGCACAGGCTGCATTTAAGAACAGCATCTCAGCGCGTTTAACGTCCGTCATAGGAGTGCTTCGCCCCCAGGGTGCGGCAGCACCTAAATGTCCTCTTTCTGTGCTTGGACGCCCATAAGCTGCCAGCCTGCTTCCCACCCTATTTCTACCTCCATCCTACCACCAGTCCAGACCCGATAGCCCCAGCACACAACAAAAAAGGCCCGCGCCGGCGCGCGAGCCTTCTAAAGTCAAACACACTATGTGTGTTACTTCTTGTCGGTCTGGCCCTTGAGGGCGGCGCCGAGGATGTCGCCGAGCGAAGCGCCGGAGTCGGACGAACCGTACTGTGCGACTGCTTCCTTTTCTTCAGCGATTTCCAGAGCCTTGATCGACAGGCCAATGCGACGGGTCTTCTTGTCGAACTGGATGATGCGCGCATCGACCTTCTCGCCCACGGCGAAGCGCTCGGGGCGCTGGTCGTCGCGGTCGCGCGAAAGGTCCGAACGGCGGATGAAGGCGGTCAGATCGGTATCGGCGATCTGCACTTCCACACCACCATCGGTCACAGCCGTCACCGTCGAGGTCACGATTGCGCCCTTGCGCAGGCCATCAGAGCCCGCAGCGGCATCGGCAAAGGAATCGGTGCCGAGCTGCTTGATGCCGAGCGAAATGCGCTCCTTGTCGATATCCACGTCGAGGACCTTGGCCTTGACGATATCGCCACGGTTGTAGTCTTCAAGCGCTTCTTCGCCCGGACGGTTCCAGTCGAGGTCGGAGAGGTGAACCATGCCGTCCACATCGCCATCGAGACCAATGAACAGGCCGAATTCGGTCTTGTTCTTGACCTCGCCCTCGATTTCCGAACCGATCGGGAACTTGTCGGCAAAGCTTTCCCACGGATTGGAGAGAGTCTGCTTGAGGCCCAGCGAAATGCGGCGCTTTTCCGGATCGACTTCGAGCACCATGACTTCGACTTCCTGCGAGGTCGAGACGATCTTGCCCGGATGGACGTTCTTTTTCGTCCAGCTCATTTCGGAAACGTGGATCAGGCCTTCGATGCCCGGCTCCAGTTCCACGAACGCACCGTAATCGGTGATGTTGGTGACGCGGCCGGTGAACTTGGCCCCGACCGGGTACTTGGCAACGATGCCGTCCCACGGGTCGGCCTGGAGCTGCTTCATGCCCAGCGAGATACGGTGGCTTTCCTGGTTGACCCGGATGATCTGGACCTTGATGGTCTCGCCGATCGACAGCACTTCGTTGGGGTGGTTGACCCGACGCCACGCGATGTCAGTGACGTGCAGCAGGCCGTCGATACCGCCGAGATCAACGAACGCACCGTAATCGGTGATGTTCTTGACCACACCCTCGACCACCTGGCCCTCTTCGAGCTGCTGGACGATTTCCGAACGCTGTTCGGCACGGCTCTCTTCGAGGATGGCGCGGCGCGACACGACGATATTGCCGCGGCGCTTGTCCATCTTCAGAATCTGGAACGGCTGGGGCACGTTCATCAGCGGGGCGATGTCGCGGATTGGGCGGATATCCACCTGCGAGCGCGGCAGGAACGCCACGGCGCCATCCAGATCGACGGTGAAGCCGCCCTTGACCTGGTTGAAGATCTGCCCTTCGACCTTCTCGTTCTTTTCGTAGAAAGCTTCGAGACGGACCCAGCTCTCTTCGCGGCGGGCCTTCTCACGGCTGAGGACAGCCTCGCCCATCGCGTTCTCGACGCGGTCGACATAGACTTCGACTTCCGAACCGACGGCAATAGTGCCATCGCGACCGGCGGCGCCGAATTCCTTCATCGGCACGCGGCCTTCGGTCTTGAGACCGACGTCGATGATCGCCAGGTCCTTTTCAATGGCAACGACCGTGCCCTTGACGACGGTGCCTTCGACCGGATCGATATCGTGGAAGCTCTCAAAGAGCAGCTGTTCAAAATCTTCTGCGCTAGCAGTTTGGTTGGCCATTAAAACTCCATTCCGGGTGCACCGGAACATATTGGGTTAGAGGTTGATGATGTCTGTTTGCGTCGGGCCGATACGGCAAGCGGCGCTCCAGTCCCAGATGGGGATTGGCGCGCAAAAATGCAATCGGCATACGATGCGGGGCAGGCAGGAAACATGGCGTCCTGGCGAAGCCTTTTCGACCCAAGGCCGCAAGTTTGGATTTGCAGCGCCTAATCGGGCCCTGCTGCCTTGCGTACCATGGCCGCTTCGACTTGCGCGATCGCTGCCTTGATGGCGGCTTCTATATCCAAATTGGTGGTGTCGAGCAAGACCGCATCGGCAGCGGGGCGAAATCCGCCATGGGGCGCCGCCGCATCGCGGGCATCGCGGGCTTCGATCTCGGCGCGCATCTGCGCCCGGTCCACCACAATCCCGCGCGATTCGAGCTGGCGGGCCCGCCGTTCGGCCCGCACCCCGGCATCGGCCACGATGAACAGCTTTGCGTCAGCGTTCGGGGCAATCGTCGTGCCGATATCGCGCCCGTCGAGCACTGCCCCAGCCGGCAGGCGGGCGAAATCGTGCTGAAACGCAAACAAGGCCGCCCGCACCCCCGGGAATACCGCAATGCGCGAGGCGAGCACGCCGGTATCGGCTCCCAGCAGCGCTTCGGGGTCGATCGTATCGGGATCGATGCAACTGGCTGCTTCAACCGCCCGCGCTTCGATGTCGGGAGCATCGATATGGTCGGCCACCGCCCGCCCCACGGCACGATAGAGCAGGCCGGTATCGAGATAGGGCAGGCCGAAATGCCGGGCGAGCGCCGCGGCGATGGTGCCCTTGCCCGAGGCCGCCGGCCCGTCCACCGCGATGATCATTTCGCCTCACCGGCCTCAAACCCGGCGCCCATGCGGGTAAAATCCTCCATGAAGCTGGGGAAGCTGGTGGCGATCATGCGGTCGTCATCGACGGTGACGGGTCTGTCGCTCGCCATGCCCATCACCAGAAAGCTCATGGCGATCCGGTGATCGAGATGCGTCGCAACGGTTCCCCCGCCCGGCACGCTCCCCGTGCCGTCGACGATGAGGTAATCGTGCCCCTCCTCACACACCACGCCATTGGCTTCGAGCCCGCGCGCCACGGCCGCCAGGCGGTCAGATTCCTTCACCCGCAACTCGTCGAGCCCGGTCATTTCGGTCCGCCCCTCGGCAAAGGAAGCGGCCACCGCCAGCACCGGGTATTCATCGATCATCGAAGGCGCGCGCTCGGGCGGCACCACCACGCCCTTCAGCCGCGAATGGCGCACCCGCAGATCGGCAATTTCCTCGCCCGCCGAAATCCGGCGGTTCTCGATTGTGATATCGCCGCCCATCTCGATGAGCGTATCGATCACCCCGGTGCGGGTGGGATTGAGCAGCACGTTTTCGATCACGATGTCCGAGCCCGGCACGATCAGCGCGGCGACCAGCGGGAACGCCGCCGAGGACGGATCGCCCGGCACCTCGATATGCTGGCCGCGCAGCTCGGGCAGCCCCTGAACCGTGATGGTGCGCACGCCCTCATCGTCGGTCTCGATGGTGATATCGGCGCCAAACCCTTCGAGCATCTTTTCGGTGTGGTCACGGGTGAGGATCGGCTCGACCACCCGCGTCGTTCCCGGGATCACCAGACCGGCCAGCAGCACGCAGGATTTCACCTGCGCCGACGCCATCGGCACCCGATAGTCGATCGGCGACGGCGTCTTGGGGCCGCGCAGGGCGATCGGCATGCGGTTGTCGTGATGCTCGACCACCTCGACCCCGATGGCGCGCAGCGGATCGAGCACCCGCTTCATGGGGCGCGAGGACAGCGACGCATCGCCAACAAACCGCGTGGTGAAGGGATAGGCCCCGACCAGCCCCATGGTGAGCCGCGCGCCGGTTCCGGCATTGCCGAAATCGAGATCGGCCTGCGGCTCGGTAAAGCCGCCCACGCCGACGCCGTCGATCTGCCACTGGGCACCGACCCGTTCCACCTTGGCGCCCAGCGCGACCATGGCCGCCCCGGTGGCCAGCACGTCGTCGCCATCGAGCAGGCCGGAAACCGTCGTGCGGCCCAGCGCCATCGCCCCGAACATCATGGCCCGGTGGGAAATGGATTTGTCACCCGGAACGCGGATCGTGCCGGTCAGCGCCCCTTTGTTGTGGCTGGCAAGGGGACGGGGCGAAGAGGTAAGGGACATGGGCAAGTCCTCGAAAAACAGGGCCATCGAAATTTGTGCCGGGCTTAGCATGATCGCCCTTGCCTGCCAACGAGAGCGTAAGCGGTGCCCTTTTGCGTTGACAGGGCCGAACTATTCGGCTTAGAGCGGCGCACCCTTGCCGTCATCAAGCGCCTGCGTCACGGTCCGGTTGGTCCATGACGGGTGCCCGGAGCGTCCGGACATGCGCGGTTTGGCAAGGCGGGCACAGCGCCCATATACCCAAACCCGACAGCTCGCGATGAATGGGGAATTGCCTTGGCCAGTGACGAACGCGGTACCAAGCGGACATGCCCGGTGACAGGCCGGAAGTTCTACGATCTCAACAAGGACCCCGTGGTTTCTCCTTATACGGGTAAATCCTATCCCTTGAGCTTCTTCGAAGCGGCCCAGGAAAAGGCCGCCGTCAAGTTCGGCGCCAAGGAGCGCAAGAACAAGGATGAGGACGAAGAAGAGGAAACCGAAGAAGCCGACATCGATGTCGCCGCCAAAGAGGCCGGCGCCGAAGTCATCTCTCTCGACGACGCCGAGGATGATGACGACGACGATGATGAGGCCGAAGACGACATTCCCGATGTCGAGGACGTCGAAGTCGACGAGGAACTGGGCGGCGACGACGACGACACCTTCCTTGAAACCGACGATGAAGACGACGAAATTTCCTTTGACGTCGAAGTCGACGAAGACGACGAGCGCTAAGGCGTTCGTGGCAAAAGCAATTTGCGCTTTTGCTACTGTGATCCGGCGGGTCGCGTCACCAGCGCGACTCGCAATAAAAACCTCGTATTGACGCGTCGCCTCGACCCGGATACGAGACAGGTTACCGACCGTTGAAAACGCTGCGCAGCGCCCCAAAACAAGGCTTTACGCGGATTTTCAGAAAATTTGCTGAACGGGCAAAATTGCTCTTGCTTCGTCCGGCAGTCTCACTTAGGTTCGCGCCCGTTCGGTCAGGGCATCTGACGAACCACCCAGGCTTGCGCCGCGGACCTTTGGTCCGGCTCGGACGCAACCACCGGAAGGGGCCATAGCTCAGCTGGGAGAGCGCCTGCATGGCATGCAGGAGGTCAGCGGTTCGATCCCGCTTGGCTCCACCATTTCTTTTTATTTCACGGCAGTTCGCTTCGCTCACGCCTCCGATAGGGCGCGCAACGGTGCGCGGGCCGCCGTCGCGGCCTTGTTCCGGTTCACGGATATTCCGCTCACCATTTTCTTTATCTCACGCGCCGTATCGTTCGCAGCATGACGCGCTAAAGCCGCGCTATGCAGCTCTCTGGCGCTCCGATGGGGCGCGCGAAACGTCGCGCGGGCCGCGGTCGCGGCCTTGTTTCTCACGCGCCGTACCGCTCGCCGCAGGCGCGGCCTTTGCGGGGCGGCAAGTTGGCGGTAGGGTGGATGCTCTCCGAGGACATTGCCCATGCCGCCCATCGTTCCTGATCCTGACAAAATCCGTCCGTTCGCCGATTTCAGGACGTTCTATGATTGGCTGGCTCAGCATGGCGATGCGTGGGACGAGGTCTGGGTGCAGTTCTTCAAGAAGGGATCGGGGATCGAAACCCTGTCCTATGAGGATGCGGTGCGGGCCGGGCTCAGTTGGGGCTGGATCGACGGCATCAAGAAAAAGCACGATGACATCTCTTTCCTCCTGCGCTTCACTCCCCGGCGGAAAAAATCGATCTGGAGCCGAATCAATACACGCCACGCTGAAAAGCTGATCGAAGACGGCCTGATGGCCGCGCCGGGTCTGGCCCAGATCGAGGCGGCGAAAGCTGATGGGCGCTGGGACGCGGCCTATGCCTCGGGGGCGGAGATGGAGATGCCCGCCGATTTTCTCACCGCCATCGCAGCCGTGCCCGAGGCTCTCGAAACCTTTGGGACGCTCAACAGGGCCAATCTCTTTGCGCTGATGTTCCGGATCAACGGCGTGAAAAAGGCAGAGACGCGCGCGAAAAATATTGAAAAATTCGTCGCCATGCTGGCCAGGGGCGAGACGCTCCATCCCAATGGCAAGGGCAAGCCGGGCGGCTGATCGATTCCCCCACCTGCTTGCGCCCTCTTACTGCACCAGCGCGGCATTGCGGCAGTCAAAGCCCAGAACCCTGACATCGACTTCACCCACCGCAATTCCCAGGGCATCGAACAAGGTGATCAGCACGTCATCGAGCGGCCCTGCCAGCGGCGTGATCAGACCGCCGACGATGCCCAGAACCCCGGACAAAAGATTACCCAGCAAATTTATTGAGAGAATTTCCAGTTTCAGGTTCAGGTTGCCGAGCAGCGAGGCGGTCAGGCTGCTAACCGGCGTCGTGGTTTTAACGGATTGAACCACCCCATTGCGCGCATCGCCAGCAGAAAAATACAGCGGCTGCGGGCTCGATTGCTGCATGGAAACGTCCGCCAGAGCAGACACCCTTGCCACTCCAGACAACACATTGACGAGCCCAGTGCGTTTGACCACCAAAGGCGACCTGGTGTCGAGAAACGCTGCGGCTGGTGTCTCGCCCACCGCCAGCCGCAAAACGCCGGGCCGGGCAAGAATGATCGTGTGGGCAAGATCAGGCCGACCGGGCGGGCAGGTCAAGCTTGAGACGTGCGCTTCCGCTGGAGCAAGCTCCACATAGATGGGCAATTTGATCGCCAGCAGGCCGAATATTCCGCCGTCGCTGAGCAGCGAAATATCGATCCGCAACCGGGTCTGCGCCGTCCGCAAATACGCGCCCTCACCCGACAAGGTAAACCAGCCGGTCTGAGGGGGCTCACCAACAACGAGAGACACGTCGATCCCGGTCACGTTGGGGAGAGTGAGCCCCAGTGCCAGCTTGATGTGGCGCTCGCCGTCGGCAATCAGTGCGGCGGCGGTCAAAAGGTTCAGGGCATTGACCTGCGCTTCAACCGCTGCCGACGTGCCGATCGCCAGATTGGCGAGCCCGTCGGCCACGATCAGCCGGGCCATTTCCACCATGATCGAATCATTGATCGGCCCGGCCAGCTGCGCGAGCACCGCATTGCCGCCTGAGGCGACATCGAGAGCGGCGACAATATCGGCCAGAGCGACATCGGCATGGAGCAGATCGGAATAGGTTCCCACCGACAGCCCCACCTCTCCGGCCAGCGCATCGAGGAAATCGAGCAGCTTCACGTCCACGCCGGCGATCGCTTGGTAGTCGAGCAGCGAAAGAGACAGTTCGGTACCCAGCAAGCCGCCCAGAACGGCGTTGAGCATGCCCCCATCGAGGCGAGCAAGGCGCGAGCCGATCGACCAGGCAACGCGGGGCGTGGCGCTGGCGGTCGCCGTCACCCCGATGGTGGGCGGCGGGAATCCGAGCACCGAAGCAAAATACACGCGCCCGGTTTGCTGCAAACTCACGCGCGCCGCATTGGCCGGCCCGGCATCCAGTTTGAAGCGCTGGCTCGGGGACAGGTTTGCGTCTGCCGTGTAGCGGCCTGTCTGGACGAGGACAGAGTCGAGTGGCGTGGGGTATTTGGCATCGGCAATTGACAGCGCCGCGCGCTCAGCGGCGTTGGAGGGCTCTGCGGCGGCATAGATCGCCGCCAGATCGGCCACCGATTGCAGGCGGCGTTTTTCCAGATGCAGCGACGCCTCGTCCACGGCAAAGGCAGCCACGGCAATCAGCAGCGGCGAGAGCAACGCAAACAGCGTTGCAATGTTGCCCGAGCTTTCCCCGGAAAACCGTCGCAAAAGGCCAAACACGGCTCACACTCCGCCATTGCGGATGGTGGAGGTAAACGTGATGATTTTTGAGTTTGGCAGTGGAATGGGAGGGTAAAGGTTCCAGATCGGCAACGTCGATGCGTCATACGACAGCGCCACGGTGAACTGGTCCGGATCCGTTCCGCTTGGCCCCGCGTCCAGCTCCAGCCGGGTCGGGTCGATCAGCACATAAGCACCGCCATTGGCATCGATGAAGGACACCGCCAGCGTCGCCCGCTCGGTGACGTTCAATCCCGCCACCGCCGCCCGCGCCGCATCGGCGGCCAATTGCTGCACCGAGTGGGCCGCGCCGAAATAGATTCCATAGGCCAGCGCGCCAAACACCAGCAGCAGGAACACCGGCGTCACCAGCGCAAACTCAACAGCAGAGGCCCCTCGACAGTCCCGGGCAAGCAATGACTTGTAGCGTTCCCAAAGGGCCATCTTGCGGTTCCTTTCCTGCCCCTTCCCGCACAGCGTCGCATTGCACTCACTGCGACATGGTTGCTAGCGCTCCTGAGTGAACTACGAGTGGGAGATATGCGCAGATTGCAGGTCTCGATCTTCCAGCCAATTGCACCTCAACCGCATTAAAGGTTTGGCAATCTGCCAGCCATCTTTTGGCCTAAATTGGAAGCATCGGCTCGATATGATCCTCGAACAGATCGGGCGGATTGGCCCCCTCTCGCGGGGCAAAACTTTGCTCCGCCGCCAGCGAAATGGCCAGAAACCGATCGATTCCAGCACCCCCTGCGGCGTCGGCCAGAGGGTAGAACCCATCCCTTAACCGCTGCCGCAACAGACGCTTTGTCGCCACCATCCGCTCGGTCACCCCGGGTCCATTTGACACCGAAACCGGCAGTTTCACATAAGTGTGCAAGGGCATTCCGACATGGTAACATGCTGGAATCGTTGCAAAAATCTTTAAAAGAAAATCGAGATCCGTGAGACAGGGCAACCCCGGATCATAGCGCGGATCAGCCCGGCGACGGTCATGGACCAGCATCGAATCCATGGAAAAATTGGTGAATTTGTAGTCCCCTGGCGTGAGGATTTTGTCCTCTCCCACGCCCACCCGCCGCAGCGCGGTGCCATCGGGCAAGGCCACGTCCAGCGCACACGACACCAGCCCATACCGCTGGGCCAACGGCACCATCGCTGTCAGCTTCTCCGGCCTGAACCCATCATCCGCATCCAGGATCGCCACCACGTCAAAGCGCGCCGCATCGAGCCCGACATTGCGCGCGGGGGGCGAGCCGCCGCCAATCAGCCCGCTGTCGAGATAGCGAATCCGGCGGTCTGCGATGCCCGCGGCGCCAAGCACGGCTTGGTAATCGGTCTCGTCGTCGGCAACGATTATCAGTTCAAATTCAACACCCTGCTGGCTCAGCACCGAAGAAACCGCGCGCGCAATGGTCGCCTCGGCGCCATAGGCAGGCATGACAACGGACACTGGCGCAATCGGGTTCACCCCAGGCTCCCTTGAACGGATGGTCGGGTAACCCATATCATAGCCAACCGGTAATGACGCCGCTTCAATTGGGTCAGCTCCGGGATGTTGCTTGACTATCAAGGACATGAACGACCGATGACACGGATATCGCTGTTTTCCGCTCCCTTCCTGCTCGGATTCGACGCCTTCGAGGAGCGTCTCGACCGGCTGCAACGGGCCTCTGAAGGCTATCCTCCCTACAATATCGAACGGGCGACCGCCGATAACGGGGATGAAACCTATAGGATCGCTATTGCCGTCGCGGGTTTCTCGCGTAACGATCTCGAAGTGATTGGAGAGGATAATCAGCTTATCGTGCGGGGCCGACAGACGGAAAACGGTGCGCGTGAATATCTGCATCGCGGCATTGCCGCCAGGCAGTTTCAGCGGACTTTCCTTTTGGCGGACGGCATGAAGATCGAAGGGGCCGAACTGCGGGACGGTCTTCTCGTTATCACCGTGTACCGGCCCATCACCCACCCGGTGACGCGCCGTATCGACATCAGGTCGGTCGAGTAGAAAGGTATGCGTTATGAACAAGCCACTTGAAAAACCTGCCTTCAGCGATGCCCATTCAGGGCACGCAGCCGAAGCGCTTCGCACCCTGACGGCCGCCCAGTTCGCCGCGCTCGGGGCCGGGGATGTCGTGTTCTGGCGCCAGATGGATGCCGGCAATCTCGCCGAATTTATTCCACAAGCCGCGATGGCACCCGCCGATCAAAGGCTCGAACTGCTGATGAGCGCAGACGGCGCGCCGGTCCTGATCGCTGATTCACGTGAAGCCATCATCGATTGGATCGATGGCCACGAGGTGCAGTTGGCGACCCTGCACTAAATGGGGATGTGACCGGAAGCGTTACGTCGCCTGATGGTGGACAGGCCGGTCAAGAACCCTTGCGACTTTTTGCGTCCTCAAAGCGCGTGGCCGACAGCCACGCGCTCACAAAACGCCATATGGACGAAATGTCAGTCCTCGTGCCGCTCAGGCAGCATTGATCGCTTCGAGCGGCGTCGTCAGGATTTCGCGCAGTCTGGTTTCGTCGCGCGTTGAGCGAAGCTGATCCACCACCCCTTCGGCCCGTAACAGCCGCGCGACGCGACTGAGAGCCTTGAGATGATCGGCGCCGGATCCCTCCGGCGCCAAAAGCATGACCACCAGATCAACCGGCTGATCATCGACGGAATCGAAATCGATCGGCTGAGCGAGGCGGGCGAACACGGCGACAACGCCGGGAAGGCCCTTGATCTTGCCGTGGGGGATGGCAATGCCATTGCCCAGACCAGTCGAGCCAAGCTGTTCGCGGCTCAAAAGTGTTTCGAACACCAACTGGGCGTCAATGCCCGCGATTTCGGATGCACGATCGGCGAGTTGCTGGAGAAGCTGGCGTTTGCTCGCGACCTTAGCGCAGGCAATGATAGAGTCCTGCGACAGAATGTCAGCAAGTTCCATTGAGATAACCTTGTGGTGCTGTTTGCTGTGATGACGGCCTGGCCATCCCGGCTGGGCCCGCGCCATTCCAATTGTCCTTTGCAACTGTATGGGGGCAATGCGCGTCAAGTGCCCGACAGGGCCGGATCAATCCATCCGATGTTCCCGTCGGCCCGGCGGTAAACCACATTCATGCCCCCATGTCCAGCATGGCGGAACACAATGACATCGGATTGCGCCAGATCCAGCTCCATGACGGCCTCGCCCACGCTCATCGTTCGCAGGCTTTGCGTGCTTTCGGCAATGACCGGTGGCGCGAAATCTTCGTCGAGTTCGATTTCGTCGTCGGGCGCGGCCAGGATATAGGCAGCATAGCCGCCGCTGTCGCCATTGGCGAGCCGACGATGGTTCTTGAGCTTGCGCTTGTAGCGTCGCAACCGCTTTTCGATATGGGTCGCCATGTCTTCATAAGCGGCAGTCGGATCCACAGCCTTGGCGGAAGCCTGCAGGACGACACCGGTATCGAGATGGATCAGGCAATCGGCCCGAAACCCGATCCCCTCGGGTTCGAGGGTTAGATGCCCATCATATCCGCCATCGAAATATTTGCCGACAACGGCATTGAACCGGTCGGTTGCCTTCCCACGAAGCGTTTCGCCGACGTCCATGTTTTTGCCAGATACGCGCAAGCTCATGATGACCTCTTGGTCTGGTTACGGTCGCCCGGCCAAGGCGTAGCGCCCAATCGTGCTCCGGGCAGGATCGAGTCTAGCCCCGTTAACTGACGCTTGGCAATCGCATCCGGTGTCGTGCGGTCAGTTTCCGGTCTTGACGGTGGACAAATCAGTGCTGGGCACCATGCCCCGAACCTGCCGGCCTTTACGATCCGACGCGTATCAATCCAGCCGAATTGACGCGAAACCGGGGCTTCTTGTTTCGGCGGGCCCGGGGGGCTATAGTTTGTCCACACCTTGCAACAACGAATAAAAAACGCCAATGACTGCATCGATACGGGCCGAGGCGCACCCCTCACGCGGCCCCTGCCTTATGGCTGTGCTGCGCATGGCCGGGCTGCGGCCGACCCGCCAGCGGCTGGCGCTGGCGGAATTGCTGTTTTCCGGGCCTCATCGCCACGTCAACGCCGAACAATTGCGCACCGAAGCCGACGCGGCCGGCGTCCAGGTTTCGCTCGCAACCATCTACAATTCGCTGCATCAGTTCCGGCAGGCTGGTCTTTTGCGGGAAATATCGGTGGACGCTGCGCGGTCCTATTTCGACACCGATACCACAGATCACCATCATTTCTTTATCGAGGACGAGCAAAGGATCGAGGACATCCCCTCGGATTCGATCAAGATCGCAGGGATTCCCGACGCTCCAGACGGCATGGCCGTCACCCATGTGGACGTGATCGTCCGGGTCAAAAAAGTAACGCCGCGCCAATAGGTGCAGGCACGTCTGCGTTAGTCGATGATTTCACCCGCATAGACGCCCCAGAGCGCATCCTGGGGCACATAGCCCTGCCAGGTAACCGCCCTGCCGTCGGGGTCGGCATGATTGAGCCGGACCTCACAGGCCTCACCGTTGCACGAGCGCACCGACACCAGCATGCGCGGCGACAGCCAGGCCCGCACGCGCGCGTCTGCACCGCTATTGCTACGTAAAGCGACAGGGCTATCCTCCTGCCAGGGCGCAATCAGCGCGGTCCTGTTGCCGACCACCAGATTCTGGTGCACCCAGCCCTCGTCGCCCTCCACATCGCGAATCTTGCGCCAGGTGTCGAATTCCTGAACAATCTCGACGGGAACGCCGGCGCGAAGGAACGTGAAGGCAACGTCATATTGCGTTCCGGGGCCGACGCGAACATTGGTGGGAGCATTGCGCACCGAAACGAACCGCGGCATCGGCAGCCCGCTGGACGGACCCACCGAAGCGGTTTGCGCCTGAGCCGGAACGCCGGACATGCCCCCTCCGGCCAGCGCCATGGCACACACGAGAACGACACGGAACACAAACTGAAAACGCAACGGGGTAGTCCTGGACATGACAATGGCAGCGCGAACGCACCCGGTGGGGCTTTGCAGTCCGTCGCAATTTGCCTAACAGTACTGCCGCGATCTTAATGGTCGCTGAAAGTTTGAACCACCGTTGCCGGAGCCAGAACGCAAACATGGTGATCGCGTGACCCGAAAACGGGCGAAAATCGTCGTTTCCCGTCGGCTGCCGCAGCCGGTGGAGGCCCGAATGGCCGCCTTGTTCGACGTCAGGTTCAACGAGACCGACACGCCCCGGGATCCGTCCGATCTGCTGGCGGCCCTGCACGGGGCAGAGGTTCTGGTCTCCTGCCTCACCGACCGCATCGATTCGGCCATCATCGCGCAGATGCCCAGTTCGGTGAAAATGATCGCCCAGTTCGGGAACGGGTTCGACAATATCAACATCGAGGCCGCACATGCGGCGGGAATCACCGTCACCAATACGCCTTCGGTCCTGACCGAGGACACCGCCGATATGGCGATGGCACTGATTCTGGCCGTGCCGCGCCGTCTGACCGAAGGCGCCCAGGTGCTGCTTCAGGATGGAACCTGGCCGGGGTGGTCGCCGACCTGGATGCTGGGCCGGCGGCTGGGCGGCAAGGCGCTGGGTATCGTCGG
>Ga0182736_1000199_pt1 | contig 117227 bp, 109 predicted proteins | sample eDN5th30CKraftBY_FD_128882 | JGI IMG/M metagenome (GOLD analysis project Ga0182736, IMG submission 128882) | Enriched backyard soil microbial communities from Emeryville, California, USA - eDNA 5th pass 30_C Kraft BY (version 2) (version 2) | ecosystem: Environmental > Terrestrial > Soil >... | reverse complement strand
TCGATCTGGCGGGACCGGTTCGACGAAGAGATGAGCGCCTGGTCCGGGCAGGATTCCGCACAGCCCTCATAGAGGACTGCAAGCTCAAGGACGTGCTTTCGATGCGCCATCGAGACCGCGCGCCGTCGAAGGTGCCACCCGGATCGGGCTCGGCGCATCTGAAGTGTCGCCGGAGATCACCGACGGAACAGTGCGCCTCGTTCCTTCCGCCGGCGTGGTGAGCAAGCCATGCAGCGGCTCGACTTTGGGGAGCGCGCTGGGATTTCCGCGGACCCAACCTGGGATCGGTCGCGCGACCTGCGGAGATCGGTTCAGGTCACGATGGTTTCGCGATCGACCCCGTCCGTCCCGCGGCTCAGTCCGCCACGAGCGAGGCCGGGAGCACCATCGGCTCGTCGACGAGGTCCTCGAGCAGCAGCGCCGGCACCAGGTAGTAGCGCCCGACCCTGGCCACGGCCTGGTCCTGCAGGAGGTCGGAGGGCACGCGGCCCCGCGGCAGCACGATCAGCACCGGATGCTGCGGGTCGTCCTCGATGAGCGCGGCCAGGGCCGAGGCGTCGACGCGCGGCGCGGTGCCGTGGCCGATCCACTCCGCCCAGACCCCGCCGCTGGTCATGAAGGCATCGCTGGTGGTGAGGACCTCGTCGCCCGGCGCAGCGGCGGTCGGCAGCGAGGCCGCGAGGCGCCCGCCGTCGACGCCGCCGGCGATCGCCCGCTCGGCATCCGACGTGCGGATGAACGAGGCCACGCCGATGAGCCCGACCACGAGGACCACGCCGGCGTCGACGAGACGGCTCCTCGGCCCTCCAGCGGGCTGGCGCGCCGCGGCTGCGTCCTCGACGGCCTCGGCCACGGTCGCTCCGGCGAGGGCCACGACGGCCACGCCCAGGTAGGTCCAGTAGTCGTGGATCGACGCCGCCTGCCCCATCAGGCGGGTCCACCCGGCGACGGCCGCCAGGGAGCACCCGAGCACCAGGCGGTGTCGCCGCCGGGCCACGGCCACCACGGCGCCCGCCAGCACCACCAGCACGAGGACCGGTCCGTAGAGGTCGCCGACGAACGACCGCTGCACCTCGAGCCACGGGACGTCGGAGGCGGTGCGGTCCCGCAGGGCCGACCAGAGGTCGCCCAGGCTGCCGTACCCCCACCACGCCCACGTGAGCGTGAGGAGCACGCCGGCTGCCGCTCCCCCGGCGAGGGCCGAGCACGGTGCGAGGACCGCTCGCCGGTCCGGGGCGGCCACGACGAGGACCGCGACCACGATCCCGACGAGGAACGTCCCCTGCCAGCTGGTCAGCCCCACCCCGGTGCCGAGCAGCGCCACCAGCCCGGTGCGAACCGGCTGGCCGCGCTGGATCCGGGTGCCGACCAGCAGGGTGGCCAGCGCGAACGGGAGGGCGAGCACCGGCGTGTCGAGCATCGTGGCGTAGGTCAGGAACATGGCGGACGAACCGGCGAGGACGATGCCCGTGGCCGCCGCGATCGGCCGGAAGCCGAGCTCCCGCAGCAGGACCACGAGGAGCGCCAGGCTGGCCAGGCTCGCCGCGAGCCCGGGCAGCCGGAGGCCCAGCGGGTGGTCCCGCGTCGCCGCGAGGGCGACGGCGGCCTCCGCCACCACCGCCGGCGGGTGGTTGGCGTACGCCGAGCCGTCGGGACGATCGGTTCCGAGGCGGCTGCCGATCGGGTCCTCGACGAGGCCGCGCGCACCGAGCGCCCACGTACCGGCGTTGCGGCCGTCGTGGGAGTCACCGGGTGGTGCGGCGATCCACGGCGCGGCGTTCACGACGACCGCCAGGCCCACGACGGCCGCGACCGCCCACACCCAGCCCCATGCCCCGCGCACGGCGCGTGACCCTACGCGGATCCTTCACCCGCCCGGGGGATGGCGATCCACCGGCAACGATGCCGGGCCTGCTGCCGAGCTGACGACCCGTCAGGGTGCATTGGGGCCGTCCTCGGGGTGCCTCGTAGGCTTTGCGGTCGATGAGCGACGACGCGACCTCGGACCCCACCCCTTCCCTCGCCGACTGGGAAGCGCTGGCCACCAAGGACCTGAAGGGCCGGGCGCCCTCGGACCTCACCCGGACCCGCCCGGAGGGCATCGAGGTCAAGCCGCTCTACACCGCGGCCGACGTCGAGGGCCTCGACACGGACACCCTGCCGGGCTTCGAACCGTTCACCCGTGGCGTCCGGGCGACCATGTACGCCAACCGGCCGTGGACGATCCGCCAGTACGCCGGCTTCTCCACCGCCGAGGAGTCCAACGCCTTCTACCGCCGCAACCTCGCCGCGGGCCAGCAGGGCGTGTCGGTCGCGTTCGACCTCGCCACGCACCGGGGCTACGACTCCGACCACCCCCGCGTCGTCGGCGACGTGGGCAAGGCCGGCGTCGCCATCGACTCGGTCGAGGACATGAAGATCCTCTTCGACGGCATCCCCCTCGACCAGATGTCCGTCTCCATGACGATGAACGGCGCCGTGCTGCCGGTGCTGGCCTCGTTCGTGGTGGCCGGCGAGGAGCAGGGCGTGAGCCAGGACCAGCTGGCCGGGACCATCCAGAACGACATCCTCAAGGAGTTCATGGTCCGCAACACGTACATCTACCCGCCCGAGCCGAGCATGCGGATCGTGGCCGACATCATCAGCTACACGTCGGACCACATGCCCAAGTGGAACTCGATCTCGATCTCCGGGTACCACATGCAGGAGGCGGGGGCGACGGCCGAGCAGGAGCTGGCCTTCACCATCGCCGACGGCAAGGAGTACGTGCGGGCCGCCATGGCCCAGGGCCTCGACGTCGACAAGTTCGCCGGCCGCCTGAGCTTCTTCTTCGCCATCGGCATGGACTTCTTCATGGAGATCGCCAAGCTGCGGGCCGCCCGCATCCTGTGGCACCGCACCATGAGCGAGTTCGAGCCCAAGAACCCGAAGTCGCTGATGCTGCGCACGCACTGCCAGACCTCGGGCGTGTCGCTCACCGCGCTCGACCCGTACAACAACGTCATCCGCACCACCATCGAGGCCATGGCCGCGGTGCTGGGCGGCACGCAGTCGCTGCACACCAACGCCTTCGACGAGGCCCTCGGCCTCCCCACCGACTTCTCGGCCCGCATCGCCCGCAACACCCAGCTGGTGATCCAGGAGGAGACCGGCGTCCCCCACGTCATCGACCCGCTCGGCGGCAGCTACTACATCGAGTCGCTCACCAACGAGCTGGTCGACAAGGCCCAGGCGCTCATCGACGAGGTCGAGGAGCTGGGCGGCATGACCAAGGCCGTCGAGTCGGGCATGCCCAAGCTCCGCATCGAGGAGTCGGCGGCCCGCCGCCAGGCCCGCATCGACCGCGGCGAGGAGGTCGTGGTCGGCGTCAACAAGTACAAGGTCGAGAACCCGGAGCTCGTCGACGTCCTCGACATCGACAACGCCTCGGTGCTCGCCCAGCAGATCGCCAAGCTCGAGAAGATCCGCGCCGAGCGCGACGACGTCGCCGTGAAGACGGCGCTCGAGGCCCTCACCGAGGGCGCCAGGGGCGACGGCAACCTGCTCGCCCTGTGCATCGACGCCGCCCGCGCCCGGGCCACCGTCGGCGAGATGAGCGACGCCATGGAGGCCGCCTTCGGCCGCCACGCCGCCCAGGTCCGCACGATCGAAGGGGTCTACGTGAACAGCTACGAGGGCGATGAGGCGTTCGCCACCCTCTCGGGCCGCATCGACGCCTTCGAGGCCGCCCAGGGCCGCCGGCCCCGCATGCTCGTCGTGAAGATGGGCCAGGACGGCCACGACCGCGGCGCCAAGGTCATCGCCACCGCCTTCGCCGACCTCGGCTTCGTGGTCGACGTGGGCGTGCTGTTCCAGACGCCCGCGGAGGCCGCCGCCGACGCCGTCGACAACGACGTCCACGTGATCGGTGTGTCGAGCCAGGCCGCCGGCCACAAGACGCTCGTCCCCCAGCTCATCGCCGAACTGAAGGCCAAGGGCGCCGACGACATCCTCGTGGTGGTCGGCGGCGTGATCCCGCCGCAGGACTACGACTTCCTGAAGGAGGCCGGCGTCGCGGCGGTGTTCGGGCCCGGCACCAACATCCTCGAGTCGGCCACCGAGGTCCTCGACCTCATCGAGGCCCAGGACGGCTGATCGCACGCCCCGCCCGTCCTAGGATCGCCGCCGGCCGGCGGACGAAACCACAGGGAGCGGGAACGTGCAGGAGATCCGAGGACGACGCGTACAGGTGCTGGTGGCAGCGGCGATGGCCGCCCTGCTGCTGGTCGGAGCGGCCGGGTGCGGCGGGAGCAGCGACGACGGCTCCGAGGGCAGCGGCGCCAAGAGCTCGCAGGACGGCGGCGGCGACAAGAGCAGCGACAGCGGCGGCAGCAGCGACGACGGCGGTGACGAGGCCGCCGGCGACCTGCCCGACCCGTGTTCGCTGGTGCCGATCGAGACCGCGTCCGAGCTCCTGGGCGGCGAGTCCGCCGAGCCCGACTCGACCTCGAACGACATCGGCACCACCTCGCGGTCGTGCAGCTGGCAGACCCAGGACAGCATCGACAACCCCACCCTCGACGGCGCCGGGCACATCCTCTCGCTGACGCTGATCTCCCCGGTCGGCGACTACAGCACCGAGGAGTTCTTCGACCTCTCCGAGGAGGGCGCCACCGACGAGGCCGACGTCGACGGCTGCGCGAAGGCGTTCTGGACCGGCGGCATGCTCAGCGCCTACCAGAAGGGCGTCTACCTCACCGGCTCCGCCGGTCTGGCCGACACGTCGCCCGACGCCAAGGAGGCCACCACCAAGCTGGTGGCCGCCGCCTGCGCCGGGGTCTGACCCCGACCTGATCGTGCACGGGCGGGGGCTCGCGCCCCCGCCCGTGTCGCGCTCATCGGCGGTTCAGCCCGCGTTCGCCTTCACCTGCACCGACAGCGGCGCGAGCACCGAGCTGTTCACGGCGGCGACCCGCACCGCCACCGGGGTCCCGGTCGAAGCCGGGATCGCGATGGTGGTGGTGCTGCCGCTGATGGTCGTCGGGGTGGCGTCAGCCAGGTTGGACCCCGGCGTCCCGCTGTAGACCCGGTACTGGGTCGGCGTCCCGCTCGCCGGGTGCGACCAGGTGACGCGGACGCCCCCGCTGATCGGCGTCGCGGTGATGCCGGTCGGCACGCCCGAGGCCGGGAGGTAGGCCCGGCACGGGTTCCCGATCGAGTCGTAGTACCCGCTGCTCGGCCAGGCCGCCGGGTTGCAGCCGATGCCCACGGCGCGGTACGTCACGACCTTGCCGTAGAGCTGGGCGAGCGTCGTCGCCCCCTCGTCGTTGCTCGGCAGCGCCGTCATCACCGGGACGTAGATCGACGACGGCTTCGTGCTGCTGGTGCCGATGTCGACGGTGGCGCTGGTGTCCTCGTCGAACACCCGGTTCACCGAGTCGCCGCCCGGCGCCGAGATCGAGATCCGCAGGCGCGACCCGGGGTGCAGCACCGCCATGGTGGTCGGGATCGACACCCGCACCTCGGTCCACGCCCCCGGCGTGAGCGGCTGGTTCGTGGCGTCCGTGAACACGGGGAGCAGCGCGGTGGACGACCCCGCCAGCTGGCGCCGAGAGGCCCGGCGCCATCCGGTCTGGAGCAGCACCTCGGACCCGTCGGCCCGGACCTCGGACAGCGAGACCTGGAGGTTCGCCTCCGACGTCGAGCTCTTCACCCAGAGGTCGGCGCTGACCGGTCCGGCGACCCAGAAGCCGGCGTTGCCGAGGGCTTCGGACGTCTCGAACTGCGCGGTGGCGCCGCTCACGTGCTGGGGCCACCGGCGGCTGAGCGACGACCCGTCGGTCCCGAGCCGGTTCCGCGCTCCGGGATCTTCGGTGTAGGTCACCTTGCCGGCCGGCGTGCCGTCGGTCGCCGTGGGCACGGGGTAGTCCAGCCGGCCCGTGCTGGTGGCGTAGAGCCGCACGCCGGCGAAGCCCGACGGGACCGTGCTCGTCCCGGGTACCGCGGCGTGGCGGGTCACGACGGTGTCACCGGCGTACGTACCGGGGTCGTCGGTGCCGGCCCAGCTCCACTGCACGGCGATGGGCTCGGCCTCGGCGGCCGCCTGCTCGGTGACCACGCCGCCCGGGGTCGAGGCACCGGCCAGGGTGGCCTGGTCCGTGCCGTTCCACGTCGAGGGCATCCGGGCCACGTAGAGCCGGAAGAAGTCGTCGAGCATCTCCTTGCCGGCCGTCGAGTTGTCGAAGAGGCTCTGGTGCAGCCCGTTGGACAGGATCGCCCACGTCGTCTCGGCGTTCGGGAAGGCGTTCACCACATCGGCGCTCGCCGGGATCAAGGCGTCCTGGAAGGTGGCGCTCAGCAGGACCGGCGCCTGGATGGCACCGGTGATGTCGCGCATGGCGTACTGCGGGAACGGCAGGCTCCCGGAGTCCGCCACCCGGGTGGCCGACCGCAGGGACGCCATGGTGTTCTCGTCGACGTGGGCCTGCTGGCCGCTCGACGTCCGCAGGAAGCTGCGTTGGCCGTGGAGCGCCTGGTTGGCCGTGCACTGCTCGGCGTAGGCCTCCTCGTCCGCCTCGTTCGCCGGGAAGACCAACGTGTCCTCCCGCTCGCCCGCGGTGAGGTCGGACGGTTCGGTGTCGCCCTCGAGGAACCGCATCACGACCCACGAGTAGCTGCGCTCGAAGCCGTTCCCCGTCGGGAAGCCGGACTCGCCGCCGGTGCGGCCGGTGTCGGTGCCGGGGAAGTCGTACCGGTCGTACTCGGTCTCGCTGAGGTCCTCGGCGGTGGTGCTGCCGTCGTTGGCCACGTCGGCGCTGGCGTCGGCGACGCCGAAGGGCGACATGCCGCCGGGGTGGATCGCGCCGTAGGCGTCGCCCACCCCGCCGATGGCGAGGCCGGCGAGGTGCGGCGGCCGGAGCGCCGCAACCGGTGCGGCCGAGAGCCCGATCGCCGAGAAGCCGTACATGCCGACCGAACCGGTCGACCACGGCTGCCGGGCGAGCGTCTCGACGGCGTCGTACCCGTCGGTGCCGATGAGCCGGCCGGACCCGTCGTAGGCACCGCCCGAGCAGTTGGTCCCCCGCAGCTCCAGACCGACGAACGCGTACCCGGCGCTCGTGAACGCACGCGCCAGGCGCGAGACGTCGGGCTCGCACAGGTTCGGGGTCCCGCCGTTGCCGTCGTGGTCCCAGCAGCTGCTGCTGGTGATGCCGTAGGGCGAGTACATGAGGATCGTGGGCCGGGTCTTGCACCCGGTGTCGTCGTCGTCGAGGCACGTGCCCGGCGGGACGGCGGCCGTCCACGCCAGTGCCGTCGAGTCCCGCACCGGCAAGAAGCCGAACGTCGGGCTGTCGGTCGGGCCGTTGATCACGCCGGGCTCCACCAGCGTGCTCACGAGCGGCCGGTCGACCGTCGGGCCCGGGTTGGCGATCCAGCTGTCGTAGTCGCCGGAGCTCGGCGCCATCGTCTCATCGGTCACCCCGAGGACCTTCACGGCGGGGTCGTAGTCGGCGCTGCCCGGGGCGTACACCCAGTACTCGGAAGCGGTCGACACGCCGTAGAACACGTAGCTGCCCTGCGCGTCGGCCGCGCCGACCTGGAGCGGCGTCGTCGACGTCGCGGTGGCCAGCAGCCGCACCTCCTGGCTCGGGTCGAGGCCGGTGACCCACACCTGGCGCAACGAGCCCGATGCCTCCCGCTTCGGCACGGGGTCACAGGCCGTGGCCCCGATGAGGACGGCGACCACCGCCGCCACCACCCCGAACCTCACTGCTGACGATCGACGACGCATGTGCGCCTCCCCCTTGGTTCCGCCGCGAGCCCCCCTCGCGATCCGCCACCAGGGTGAACGGCGCATCCCCTCGGAAACTTGAGCAGATGTCCGGACATCGCCCGGGGCCCGCCTGACGGGATCACCGCGACGTCGAGCGACGGCCGGCGAGCCGCTCAGCGGCCGGGTCCGGGGCGGTAGCGCGCGCCGTCGGCGTAGGGGCTGGAGGTGTAGCCGGTGTAGGCCGCGCCGCCCCACAGGAGGAGCTGGTCGCCGATCCAGGCGGTGGAGGACCCGCCACGGGTCGTCAGCCCGGACGGTGGGAGCTCGCGCCAGGTCCGGCTGGCCACGTCCAGCGCGAACCCCTCGAGGGGCTGCGGCTGCTCGGGGTTCGTGAAGCCCGTGCCGAAGAACAGCACCTCCGTACCGGTCCAGACCAGGGCGGGGTAGATCCAGTTGGCGATGCTGGTCTCCGGTCCGCCCCGGGTGCCGGTGCCCGGGACGGGCGCGCCGGCCACGGGCGTCCAGCGGTCGGCCTCCGGGTCGTAGGTGACCACCGGGTCGACCTCCTCCCGGTTGCCCTCGGCATCGGTGGCGCCGGCGACGATCGCCACGACCTCCGTGCCGGTCCACACCGCGCCGGTCGAGTCCTGGAACGGCGGCGCGGCGAGGCGGCGCCACGAATCGGCCACCGGGTCGTACGCCTGGGCGACCGCCGGCGGCCCCGGTTCGTCCCCGCGGGTCGGGACGTAGCCGCCGAACGTGATCATCGCCGACCCGTCCCAGACCGCCTGGCCCTCGATGCGCCCGTCGGGCGCCGGCGTGATCGGCCGCCAGACGCCGGTCACCGGGTCGTAGGCGGCACCGGTCGTGAGCGCCACGTCGTCGGCCCGGTCTTCCTCGGTCTCGTAGCTGAGGACGGCGGCGTGGGCGATGCCCCCGCTCACGATCCACTCGGAGCCGGTCCACACCGACGTCATGCCGACGCGAGCCTCGAGCGGGCCGACGTCGATGTCGCGCCAGGAGTCGGTGGCAGGGTCGTACGCCGCGCCGCGGGGCTCCGGTCCGCCCCACACGAGCAGCTCCTTGCCCGTCCAGGCCGACACCGTGTCGGCGCCCATGATCGAGCCCCTCGCTTCGAACGGGGAGTCGGCGATGCGGCGCCAGCGATCCGCCCTCGGGTCGTAGGCGGCGCCGTCGGTGCGGCCGGCCTCGCCGCCGCCACCGTCGCTGAACGCGCCGTTGCCGCGGATCACCAGGAGCTCGGCGCCGGTCCAGGCCGTGATCGCGTCGTCGCGCCCGCGGATCGGCGCGTCCGCCATCGCCGTCCAGCCCTCCGGCTCGGTCAGCGGGTCTCGGACGTAGGTCGGGGCCGGGACGCCGTCGAGGGGCGGGCCCGGCTGCGCGGTCCGCACGATGCCGTCGTCGCTGCGCACCACGAGCACCACCGCCACCAGGGCGACGACCAGCACCGCAGCCGCACCGAGCCACCAGCTGCGGCGCGAGCCACCCGGACTCGTCGGCCCGGCGGCCAGGTGGTGCGGCCCCTCGAGCTCCGTGCCGGCGGGGACCCCTCCCCCGTCGGTCGACGGCGCGCCGCGGCCCGAGGCCATGGCGTGACGGGTCAGGTCGCGCAGGGCGCCAGCGAGCTTCTGGTCGAACGGGTTGGGATCGGTCATGCGAGGATCCTCCTCAGGGTGGACCGGGCACGGGCGAGCTGCTTGCGCACCGACCCTTCGGTGATGCCGAGCTCCGCGGCGACCCCCGCGGGGGTGAGGTCCGCCCAGTAGGTCAGGAAGGTGACGGCGCGCTGCTGGAGCGGCAGCTCGGCGAGGGCGGCCACGACCTCGGGCACCGCGTACGCATCCTCGCGATGGCCCTCCTGGTGGAACCGGAGCTCGCGAGCCGCCCGCCGCAGCTCGCTGCGGTGCTGGCTGCGCACCTCGTTCACCACGGCGCGGGTCAGGTAGGCCGACGGGTTCTCGACCGTGGGCCAGCTGGCCGACCGGGTGCAGCGCAGCAGCACGGTGCTGGCGATGTCCTCGGCTCTGGACGGGCCGGCGAGGGCTGCCGCCAAGCCGACCAGGCGCTCGTAGTGCTCCCGGTAGGCCGCGGCCTCCCGCGCCTCCGCCTCGGTGTCCACCATCACCTCCTCGACGCCACGGTCCCGCCTCCCGGGTGACACCGATCGCGGAGGATCTCCGATCGGTCCCGAGGGCCCGCCGCCGGACCGCTGGCCCATCAGCCCGGCGGACCCGGCTCGCCGGGTGGCACGTCGAACAGGACGTCGATGCTCGATGCCGCCAGGTGGTCGGCAGCCGTCACGCCCCAGAAGCCCCGGGGCGCGAGCAGCTCGTCGATGAAGGCCTCCATCATCGGGTGGAAGTCGGCACGGAGGGCGATGAGCGTCTCGTAGCTCTCCTCGAACGAGCGCACCTCGACGCCCGTCGCCGCCAGGGTGTCGTACCCGACCCGCCACAGCTCGGGCCGCAGCGGCGACAAGGTGGCGTCCGGCGGCAGGCCGACGCGCTCGCCCAGGCCGTTGACGAGGCGGACCGCCTGGCGCTGGAGGCGGATCGCCGACCCGCGGTCCGCGCCGGGCACCGCGGCGGCGAAGGCGATCGCCGCGTCGGTGACCACGCCCAGCCCGGTGATCCAGGAGTGGCCCCGGTGCTTCGAGCGGAACCACACGAGCACCGGGAACGACGTGTGGGAGTCGTAGATCTCGGCGCACCACGCGGCCCACTCGTCGAACACCGCGTCGAGCCGAGCCGTGTCGCCGTCGTCATCGAGGTACGCCCGGACGAGGGTCACCGGCGTGACCCGCTCGTCGGTCAGGTCGTCGAGGAGGAGCAGCTGCTTCTCCCGGGCCGAGTACGCGGCGTTGAGCGACGGCAGGTAGCCGATGACCAGGCCCAGCGTGCCGAGGCCGCTCAGGCCCTCGACGATGGTCAGCGCCCGGAGCAGTCCGCTCGACGGGAGGATGTCGCCGAACCCGATCGAGAAGTAGACGACGCCCGAGAAGTACCAGGCGTCGCCCGGGGAGTCGATGGCGCCGTGGAAGCCGTTCCGCAGCCCCCACCAGATCAGGCCCCAGCCGAAGATCTCGAGCGTGGTCCAGGCGACGAGCAGCCCGAGGAACGACGCCGGGCCGAACCGGGCGAGCCAGCGCTCGCGGCGGGCTTCGTCGCGCAGGCGCAGCGCCAGCCGTCGGTACAGCGGCCACAGCAGGTCGTAGTAGCCGCGGGTGAACGACCAGCGCCCCGAGCGCAGGTTCGTGGCCAGGAGCGTCTCGAACGAGTCGACCAGGATCCACACGACCAGCGCCGCACCCAGCACCACCCACAGCGCGTCCACGGCGGTGAGTCTCGCGCCCGGCAGCCGCTAGCTTGCGAGCCGTGGTGGCAGCCGACGTTGCAGGAGTGGCCGACGGCGTGCAGGCCGGGGACCGGCGGGCGCTGGCGCGGGCCATCACGCTCGTCGAATCAACCCGCGACGACCACCGCCGCGACGCCGCGCTCGTGCTCGAACGGGTGCTCCCCCGCACCGGCACCGCCGTCCGCGTCGGCATCAGCGGGCCGCCCGGCGTCGGCAAGTCGACGTTCATCGAGGCCTTCGGCACCGCGCTGACCGATGCCGGCCACCAGGTCGCCGTCCTCGCCGTCGACCCGTCGAGCGCCCGCAGCGGCGGGTCGATCCTGGGCGACAAGACCCGCATGGAGCGGCTGGCCCGGGACCCGAAGGCGTTCATCCGCCCGTCCCCCGCCGGCACCGAGCTGGGTGGCGTGGCCCGCCGCACCCGGGAGGCCCTCCTGCTGTGCGAGGCCGCCGGCTTCGACGTCGTCATCGTCGAGACGGTGGGCGTCGGCCAGTCCGAGCTCGCGGTGGCCGACCTGGTCGACGTGTTCGTGCTGCTGGCCAGCCCCAGCGGCGGAGACGACCTCCAGGGCATCAAGCGCGGGATCATGGAGCTGGCCGACCTCGTGGTGGTCACCAAGGCCGACGGCGACCTCGCCAGCGCGGCCAACCACGCCGCCGCCGACCTCCGCCGGGCCATCCACCTCCTGCGCCCCAAGTACGACGGCCTCACCACCGACACCCTGCTCGTGAGCTCCACCACCGGCACCGGCGTGACCGAGGTGTGGGACGCGGTGGCCGCGATCCACGCCCACCTCCGGGCGTCCGGTCAGCTCGACGCCCTGCGCGCCGGGCAGGCCAAGGCGTGGCTGTGGGACGAGATCCGCTCGGGCCTGCTCGAGCGCTTCCAGGCCGAGCATCCCCGCGCCGAGGTCGATGCGGTGGAGGCGGCGGTGATGGCCGGCGACCTGGCCCCCGGCGTCGCCGCCCAGCGGCTACTCGGCGTCGACGACTGAGCCGGGCTCGGCCGGCTCGTCGGGCTCGGCGGTGATGGCGCCCTGGGTCCGGCGGACGAACGGGGCACAGAGGGCGGCGCCGGCCACGTCGACGATCACGAAGATCACGCGGGCGCCCACCGCGGTGGTGATGGCGATGGGCTTCGGCACGCCGGCGGCCGCGTAGAGCACCGTCTCGCGGATGCCGGCGCCGGACGGGACGGGCACGGCGAGGAACCCCACGACCCACGACAGGATCGTGGCGAACATCATCCGCGGGTAGCTCACGTCGGGCGTGATGGACCGGGTGACGGCGAAGGTGGCCGTCCCGATGAAGATCCACGTGGGGATGTAGCGGGCCACGAGCACGAGCGAGTCCCGCCACTGCGGCACCTCGACGCGGATGTTGCGCTTGGTGGCCTTCGACGCCTTGGCCATCAGCCAGTCGAGGACGTCGTGGTGCAGCATCACGAGGCCGACCGGCAGGGCGAGCAGCACCAGCATCCAGGGACTGAACCCGCCGCCGTCGCCGGCGAGGGCGAACGGGAGGAAGGCCGCCGCCGTGAACATGGCGGCGAGGTAGAGCATGCCGAGCGAGAGGGCGACGCTGGTGAAGGCCCGCGACCGCGGGATGCCGCCGCGCCGGGCCAGCTCGCCCCGGCCGAGGACCGGCCACACGCCGCCGGGCACGTACTTGCCCAGCTCGCCGACGTAGTACCAGGCGATGGTGCGGCCGAAGGGCGCCTCGGCGCCGAGCGTGCGCATGACGTGGCGCCACCCCCAGCCGATGCTGGTCATGCCGAGGATCGCCGACACGAACGCCACGCCGAGCCACGCGTAGTCCGCGTCCTCGAGCTCGGGCTGGACCAGGGGCCAGTCGTGCACCAGCCGCTTGCCCACGAAGAACACGGCGGCACCGCCGAGCACCAGGCCGAAGACCGTGATGAGCTTCGCCGCCCGCCCGGCCTTGCGGGGCGGGGCGCCGCCATCGCCGCCGTCGCCGTGCTCGAGCGCCTCGACGACCAGCTCGTCGAAGATGCCCTCGGCGGTGAGGTCGTCGGCGTCGGGGGCGTCGGTCACGAGGGCTCCTCGGGCGGGGTCACGCCCAGCAGGTCGATGGCGGCCTGGCGCAGCTCGGCGTCGGACAGGCCGGTGCGGCGCTTGTAGTCGCGCAGGTCCAAGAAGATGAAGCGGCCATCGGGCGACACGAGCGGCTCGACGCCGACCGCCTCGATGATCTGGTCGACCTCGTCCTCCTTGCCGACGTACCCGTAGGTGTCGATCCAGATGCCGTCGAAGCCGAGCCCGAGGATCGCGGGCAGCGCCCCGATCGGGCCGATCTTGTCGCGCAGCGTGATCTGCCACGCCGCGTCGGGCCGGCCCTTCATGCTGCCGTAGCTCCACTCGAGGGTGCCGTCGTCGGCCAGGTAGGCGCGGAGGTGGTCGTAGTCCTCCATCTTCCCGACGGGCTGGGCCTCGGGGAACTCGATGATCGGCAGCTGGAGGATCTTGGCGCCGTCGGGCATGAGCGCATCGATCTCGGCGACGAACGCCCGGTCGTTGGCGTGCTGCGCCTCGATCTCGGCGTACGAGTGGCGCTGCGGCGGGATCGAGTCCCACAGGCCGAACGCCAGCACGGCCACGGCGAGCACCCCCAGCACGGCCTGCGGGCGCTTCGCCCGGCCGCGGACCCAGGCGGTGAGCTGCTCGGACCACATGAGCACGATGAGCATGGCGAAGAAGGCGATGATGAGGACGATCCGGTTCCAGACGCGGATCTGCGAGAACCCGGCCATCGACACCAGGATCGACAGGCCGCCGATGGTGCCGAAGAGCAGTGCGAGCAGGGTGAACGTGGTGGCGTCCTCGCGCAGCGCCGAGCGGTCCCAGCCCGGCCGGGTGTCGGGTCGCTCGCGGCGCCACCGCCCCGAGAACGCACCCCACAAGGCGCCGAGGAAACCGGCGATGCCGAGCATGCCGAGGGCCTGGCCGCCCTCGCTGCGGACCGAGCTCTGGTCCTGGGCGCGGTTGCCGATCTCCGACAAGAAGTGCAGCCGGTGCCCGCCCTGCGGCGTGAGCATGCGGCTCAGCTTCAGGCCGTACAGCTCGCTCTCGGTGACGAGGCGGCGAGCAGCCTGCTCGTTGGTGCCGTGGGCCCGGTAGAAGTTGAGCGTCGGATAGCTCAAGACGCCGAACGTGATGCCCATCACCCCGATGAGGCCGATGGCCACCGCCAGGCGGGCCGGCTCGCGGAAGCGGATGGCGGCCACGATCGCACCCGAGAGGAGCAGGACCATCGTGAAGCCGGTGGTCATGGTCTCGGTGCCGGCGATGAGGGCGGCGATGGCGACCGCCCCGGCGATGCGAGGGAAGCGCAGGTTCCCCCGGATCGAGCCCTTGCCGACGAGGGCCGGGTCCTGCAAGAAGCGCTCGCGCCAGGCCGTGGCCCACACCAGCAGCAGCGCGGCGAGGGGCGCCGAGTAGTAGGTGCTGCGCCACAGGTGCATCTCGCCGTGGGTGAAGTGGTACGGCATGAACGTGAAGATCAGCGCCGCGATGCCCGCCACCACCGGGCCGAAGCGGAGGTGGCGCAGCACGAGGAACGTGACCGCGGCCAGCACCCCGAACCCGAGGAAGAAGTAGAGGTTGATGGCGAGGCCCCAGTCGCCGGTGATGGTCACCAGGACCTTCATCGCCATCAGCTGGAACGACTCGCCGCCGTGGGGGAAGTCGTAGAACTGCTGGCCGAACGGGGCGCCGAGGCGCGGCTGGCTGAGGTACCAGCCCCGCTCCTCCATCGTCTTGACCATCGCGGAGATCAGCGTCGCGTCGGAGCGGGTGTCGAACGGGAGCCGCTTGGGCATGTCCCACACGCGCAGGAGGATGGCGCCCCACAGCCAGGCGATCCCCGCCACCGCGAGCGTCTCGAGGGGCAGCCGCCGCTTGGGGGCGGCCGTCGGTTCGGTAGCGCTCATGTGGCCATCGACCCTACTGGCCGGTCGCTCCCCGCTCCCATCACGAACCGGGCGAGGGCGACGGCGAACCACGCGCCCGCCGCCACCGCGACCAGCGCGAGCAGGGCCAGGGCCTCGCCCGGCCAGGCGCTCCACGCCACCAGGGCGCGCACCTGCCCGCGCGGCCCGAGACCCGGTGCGCCCCACCAACCCTCCAGGCACCGGCGCAGCGCTTCGGCCTGCAGCACGACCGCGGCACCGGCCACCGCCACCGGCGCCCACCGCCCGATCCCGCGTGCGAGGCCGAGCGCGACGAGCACCACGAGCCCGATCAGGCCGGCGAACAGGTAGCGGCCCTGGAGGAACTGGAACTTGCTGCTGGTCGAGTACAGGTCCCACGCCCGGGCGAACACCAGGCCCCCCAGCAGCACGATGGGCACGAGGAGCGCGGCGCGCTGCAGCCGGTTGCTGCCCGACTCGTCCCGCCGAGGGACGAGCGCGGCGATCACCGCTGCGACCACGAACAGCGTGCAGACCGTCGCCAGCCACGAGGGGAACCGGATCGTGTACCAGCCGAACGAGCCCCAGAACCGGTTGTTCACGTTGCGCACGAACTCGCCGGCGAACTCGCCCACGTCCGGCGAGAACCCGGGCGGCGCCAGGTCGGAGGTGATGCGCGACGACTCCACGGTGGGGGCGAACGTCCCGGTGCGGATCCGCACCCCCACGTACCACCAGCCCGCCAGCGCCACGACCGCACCCCCGGCCACCGCCAACGGCCCCACCAACGACCGCACCCGAGCACCCCACCCCAGCGGGAGCTCGGAGGCCTCGACCAGGGAGTCGGCGCCCTCGCCTACGAGTTCCGACGACGACTCGGGGTCGGGGGCCGGGCGCTCGCGGGAGCCGAGGAGGTAGGCGAGGACGATCGCGGGGACCAGGACCATGCCGAAGGCCTTGGTGAGGAGCGCGAGCGCCGTGACCACGCCGACTGCGGCAGCGGTGCGCAACGAGCGGTCGCCGCGCAGCACGCCGGCGAGGAGCGCCGTGCCGACGGCGGCGAGCAGCGTGAGGAGGTTGTCGTTGTTGAGCGTGGACCCGATGTGGGTGAGCATCGGCACGGCGAACACCGCCACCGAAGCCGCGACCGCCACGACCTCGCCCAGGCGGAACCGGCGGGCCGCCCACCAGGCGAGCAGCGGCAGGGGCGCGAGGAGCGCAGCGTTGACGAGGCGGAGGAGGGCCAGCTCCCGATCGGCGGACATCGGACCGCCGAGCACGGCCCGCTCGAACCGGAGGACCGTCGCCATCGCCTGGTAGTAGAGCGGCGGGTGCTGGGGCATCTGGTTGACCTGGCCGACCGAGGCATCGCCGCCCTCGTCGTCCCAGGCGGGCCGCGACGCCTTGTCCGGCGCCTCGTCCCGGAGGTGCCGGCGCATCGAGGTGGGCGTCACCGGTTCGCCCTCCCGCGGGCAGGCGCGGGTGGCCGCGGCGTAGGTCCGGCACAGGCGGATGATGGCCGCCTGGTTCGTGAGCCCGTCGTACTCGGGGTAGGGGTGATCGGCGGCGAGGTCCAGCACGAGCGCGAGGTGCGCCGGTTCGTCGGGCGCCTCGCCGAGCGGGGCGACGACCGACCACACGGCCCCGAGGACGCCGAAGGCGAGGGTCGCCGCGACGACCACGATCGGGACGGGACCGCGGCGCCGGGGCCGGGTCTCGGTCGGATCGGGCACGGGGCGCGAGCCTACTGGCGGGCCGTTCCCCGCCTCTGGCCCGAAGCGGCGCTCAGGCGCCGATCGCCTCCGCCGTGGCCGCCACCCGGTGGCGGATCAGCAGCGCATCGCGGGCCATGGCCGAGACCGCGCCCTGCTGCTTGACGGTGGCGGGCCGGCCCAGGATGTCCTGGTAGGCGAGGTCGGCCTGGTGGCGGCCGCTCTCGTCGGACTGCACCAGCGACCGGACGAACGTGTACCGGCTCACCGCGTTCGAGTCGAGCTGGCCGACCCAGTACGCCCGGCCGGCGCTGTCGGCCGCACGGTCGAGCGTGCGCAGGTAGACGGCATCGACGTAGGCGCCGGTCGTCGAGAACTGGCCGGACATCTCCGCCGACGAGGCGATCTTGGCGACGAGGATGTCGTAGCCCCAGCCGTTGTCGGCCATCTGCGTGGCCCAGTAGGACCGCTCGCTCGACGAGGCCGCCCGCTGGAGGACCGCCTGGTACGCCTGGCCGACCCGGTACCGCAGGCCCTCGCTCGAGCGGGCCAGCGAGCGGGTGAACGTCGACACCGTCTGGGTCCGGGCCGTGAGCTGACCCGACCAGTACGTGATGTCGCTGCTGGTGGCGGCGCGGCCGAGCATCTCCTGGAACGTGCGGTCGATGTAGTCGGCGAGGTGGGTGGCCGGGTTCGACCGGGTGTCGACCGCCAGCAGGTGGTGCTCGCCCACGTTCGCGGCGGTCGAGCGGAAGTACGAGGTGAGCAGGACGCCGCCGTCGGCACCGGCGTGCTCGGGGTGGTTGATCCACGCGTAGTTGCCCCAGCCGGTGGCGCCCGGCGCCGGGGTGATCCAGGGCTGCTCGGCCGACCACGGGCCCTGCGGGGAGGGTGCGGTCCGGTAGGTGCTGTCGTTCAGGTACCCGCCGATGGCCAGGTAGGCGCCGAGGCCGTCGCTCCAGCTGACCTGCGGCGTCACCATCGAGAACACCGGCACCGCCGTCATCGGGCTGGTCGCCCACGTCGTGCCGGTCCAGTAGGTGTAGGCCGACTTCGTCCCCGCCTGGCTGAGCGGCGCACGCGCCACCATCCGGCTGCCGGCGGGGCTGGACCCCCGGTTCGGGCAGTTCGTGCGGTCCTTGCCGGGCTCATCGGGCGCGCCGTAGAGGTACACGTACGAGTCGGATCCGAGGACCGGCATGATCCAGGAGCAGTCCTGGGCGGTGAACAGCGCCGCCCGCCGGACCGCCACGGTGTCGCCCTCGTGGACGTCGGCCAGGCCGACCTGTCCGTAGCCGACCGCCAGGTCGACCCGCCCGCGCTCCCAGAACACGAGGCTGGACTGGGTCGTGGGCCGGGCGATGATGCCCTGGGGCCAGATCCAGTACTTCTCCCCCGCGGTGGCGGCCGCAGCGTTGGCCGCGGACTCGGCCGAGGTGAACGGGACCAGCAGGTCGCGGGAGAACCCGCCGGCGTCCACCGGCTCGTTCACGTCCAAGAACCCCTGGACGTTGGTGGCCCCGGTGTTCGTGAGCCACTTGCCGGGGCCGGCGGTGTCGCCGTAGGCCCACAGCGACGTCTCGCCGATGAGCGCGCTGTGCCCGGCGTCGCGCCCGTCGACCCCGGGCGGCCGGTTCTGGACGCCGAGGTCGTAGGCCGGATAGGCGTCGTTCGGGAACGCGGCGGTCCCGGCCGCCACCCGGGTCGGGCGGTCCGGAGCGGCGGTCGCCGACCCCGACACCGTCACGAGCCCCGTCAGGGAGAGGCCCAACGCCAAGAGAGAGATCCGCCGCATTTCCGCGCTCCTTCCGCCGCATCCGCCGGCGGTCCGCCGACCTGGCCGGCACCCTACCGAGCCGGCACGGCACGCGCCCGCGATCGTGCCGCCGCCTCGGCCGGGGGCGATTCCTCCGGCCTCGGGGGCGCCAAGTACCGTGGTCCGCCATGTGTGCCCACGCCGACACCGCTGTCGCACCCCTCGCCCGGAAGGCCAGCTGATGGCCAAGACCACCATCGAGGTCGACGGCGAGGACGTCGAGACGGGCAACACCTACGACAAGTACGCGTCGAAGAACCCGATCGAGCAGAAGCTGATGGACGGCTTCTTCGCCGCCCTCGACGCGTCGCTCCCGAGCACCTCCCCCGCCCGCATCCTCGAGGTCGGCGTGGGCGAGGGCGAGGTCACCGCCCGCCTCGCCGAGCGCTGGCCCGATGCCACCTTCTGCGGCGTCGACCTCCCCGACCCCGAGCTCGCCGGCCACTGGGACGGCAAGGGCTTCTCGCCGCTGTTCGGCGACATCGGCCGCCTCCCGTTCGAGGACGGCACCTTCGACCTCGTCCTCTGCATCGAGGTCCTCGAGCACGTCCCGTTCCCCGAGCTGGCCCTCGCCGAGCTCCACCGGGTCGCCCGCCGCGACCTCGTCTGCTCCGTGCCCCGCGAGCCCATCTGGTGCGCGCTGAACCTGGCCCGCGGCAAGTACATCAAGGACAAGGGCAACACCCCCGGCCACATCAACCACTGGTCGAAGAACGGCTTCGCCGAGCTCGTGGGGCGCCGCTTCGACGTGCGCTCGGTCCGCAGCCCGCTGCCGTGGACGATGGTCGCGGCCAGCGTCCGCCCGTCCTGAGCCACCTGCTGCGCCAGCCGGTGGCGTCGCCCAGCGGGGCGACGGCGACCACTACCGTGGACCCTTCGTGAGCGACCGTCGCATCGCCCTGGTGCCACCCCGATACGGACCCGACGTGGTCGGTGGCGCCGAGCTGGTCCTGCGCGAGGTCGCCCACGGGCTCACCGCCCGGGGCTGGCAGGTCGACGTGCTCACCACCTGCGCCCGCGACCACCACACCTGGGCCAACCACTACCCCGCCGCCACCACCGACGACGCCGGCGTCACCGTGAAGCGGTTCCGCGTCGTCGACGACACGTCGGGCACCGCCCGCGCCGACCTCATCCGCACCATGGCGCTCGGCGAAGCCCCCACGCTCGCCCAGCAGGAGGCGTGGATGAACGACGGGCTGCGGGTGCCCGACCTCTTCCACGAGATCCTCGACACCGCCGAGCGGTACCGGGCCATCGTCGTGTCGCCGTACCTGTTCTGGACCTCGTTCGCCGGCGGCCTCGTCGCCCCCGAGCGCACCATCGTGCGCCCGTGCCTCCACGACGAGCCCGAGGCCCGCTTCGAGCTGTTCGAGCCGCTCGTCACCGGTGTCGCCAAGCTGTGGCTCAACACCGACCCCGAGGCCGACCTCCTCGACGAGATCTGGCCGGCGCACGCCCCGGCCGAGGTCATCGGCGAGGGCATCCCCGTCCCCGAGTCCTACGACCCGGCCGGCTTCCGCAAGCGCCACGGGCTGGGCGAGCGGCCGTTCGTCCTCTACGCCGGCCGGCGCGAGGGCGCCAAGAACTGGGACGCCCTCCTCGACGGGTTCGTCGCCGCGGTGCGCAAGGAGGACCTGGACCTCGACCTGGTCACGTTCGGGGTCGGCGAGGTCCACGTGCCACCCGACGTCGAGGGCCGCATCATCGACCTCGGCCTGCTCTCGGACCGGGACAAGGACGACGCCTTCGCCGCGGCGGCCGCCTACCTCCAGCCGTCCGCGATGGAGTCCTTCTCCCGCACGGTCATGGAGGCCTGGCTGGCCGGCACGCCGGTCATCGCCAACGCCGCCAGTGCCGTCGTGTCGTGGCACTGCGACCGCAGCGGCGCCGGCCTCACGTACGACGACACCACCGAGCTCGAGCAGTGCCTGCGGTTCGTGGCCGAGGCACCCACCGAGGCGGCCGCGCTCGCCGCCCCCGGCCGCCAGTACGTGCTCGACCACTACACCTGGCCGGCCACGCTCGACCGCATGGAAGCGAGCCTGGAGGCGATGCCGTGAGCACGCCCGCCTCCGCCACCGGCCAGCGGATCCTCGTCGTCACGCCGTACCCGCCCGTCCGCGACGGCATCGGCGCCTACGCCGTGCAGCAGGTCCGGGCGCTGCGCCGCCAGGGCCACCACGTCGAGGTCGTCTCGCCCTGGCCCTCGGCTGCCCACCACCACCTGCCCCTCGAGGGCCCCAAGGGCGCCAAGGCCCTGAAGAAGCTGATGGCCGGCTTCGACCGGGTCATCGTGCACTTCCACCCCGACGTCTTCTACGCCAACCCCTCCACGCCCACGTCGCGCATCAGCACCGGCACCGCGCTGGCCTCCGCGTTCCGAAGCGGCCCGCCGGTCGAGATCCGCCTCCACGAGGTCGACCGCCGCTGGGCGTCGGCCAGCGAGCAGGTCGAGGCGTCGAGCCGCAGCGGCTTCGTGGCCACCCAGGTGTTCGAGCAGGCGGCCCGGGCCTCCCGGGCGGTGTTCAAGGCCGCCGACGAGATCACCGTCCACGTGCCCGAGCACGAGCGGATGATGATCGACCAGTTCGGCGTCGCTCCCGAGCGGGTCCGGCTCGTCGACCACGGCGAGGACTTCACCCGCCGCGTGCCCGACGACCAGGCCGCCGCCCGCGCCTCGCTCGGCCTCCCCGCCGAGGGCCACGTGTTCGTGTGCATCGGGTTCATCCAGCCCCACAAGGGGTTCGACCGTGCCGCCGCGGCGTTCCGCGGGCTCGACGCCGATGGCGCCTCGCTGCACATCGTCGGGTCGGTCCGGGTCGATGACCCCAGCGCCCTCGACCACCAGCGGGAGCTCGAGGCCCTCGAGTCGCAGATCCCCGGCGTCCACCTCCACCTCGGGTTCGTGAGCGACGAGGCCTTCGACCGCTGGATCGTCGCCGCCGACACCGTGGTGCTCCCGTACCGCCACATCTGGTCGTCGTCGGTCGCCGAGCGGGCCCGCCTCTACCACCGGCCGGTCATCGCCACCCGGGTCGGCGGGCTGGCCGACCAGATCGGCGAGCACCCCGCGAACACCGTCGTCGACGACAACGCCGGCCTGGCCCGGGCGATGGCCGCAGCGGTGGGCGCCGACGCCTCGGCGAGCGCGCCGGTGAGCACGTGGGAGTTCGACGGCCCGGTCGACCGCAGCGCCGTCCAGGCCGAGATCCACCGCCGGGCCGCCGCCCAGCGCGGCATCAAGGTCAAGGCCGGCCCGTCCGCCGGCGCCGCCAAGGCCAAGCCCGGGGCCGTCCCCGAGCACGTCGCCACCCCGCTGCGCCGCCTTCGAGCCGTCCCGCCGCCCCCCGCCACCTCGGCACGGCCCGGCGTGAGCACGGTCAAGCGGCTGATCCGCCGGGTCATCGCCTGGGAGGTCGACCCGCTCCGCGAGCAGCTGGTCGACCTGCAGCGGGCGTCGGTGAAGGCGGCCGAGACCGCCGATGCCCGCCTCGACGAGGTCGCCGACGACCACGTCGACCGCCACGGCTGACCCCGAACCCGGATTTCTTCGGACCGGGCGGAACGTTTCCCGGCTCCCGTACGTCGTACAGCCGAGGTGGATCCCGCGCGCTCGTGGGGGCGGGCGGACTCGTCCCCACGAGCGGGAGCCGCCCGGGAGGCCGGGATCAGCGGGGGTCGGTGGCCTCGGCGATGATCCAGGGGAAGGCCTTGGTGACCTTCACGTCGTGGAAGTGCTGGCCGAGGGCGGCGCTCAGCTTGCGGGGGCTGAAGAAGTTCACGTGCTCGGGGTCGTTGCCCCACCGCTTCACGTTCTTGCCCCGGCCCAGGTTGCCCAGGCGGAACCACGGCTCCCACGGGACCGACACCACGAGGCGGCCCCGGCAGATCCGGGCCATCTCGACGACGGCCTGCTCGTAGCCGGGCAGGTGCTCGAGGACCTCGATGGAGGTGACGAGGTCGGCCGAGCGGTCCGGGAACGGCAGCACGCCGGCATCGCCGCGCACCACCGCCACCTCGGGCAGCTTCTGGGAGGCGACGAGCGCCTTGTCGTGGCGGTACTCGAGGCCGATGGCCGGCGTGTCGGCGGGGAACATGCGCTCCAGGGCGAAGCCCTCGCCGATGCCGATGTCGACCACCACGCCCGACGTGTCGCCGAGCACGGCGTGCATGGTGTCCATCCAGCGGGCGAGCAGCTTCTGGACGACCGGGTTCGAGGTGCCGTACTTGGCCGCGTCCTGGCCGGCGGCCGCGTCGTCGAGGCCGGGCGCCAGACCGATGGACTTGGGGCGCGGCGACGCCGGCGCGGTCACAGGTCCCCCTCGGCCGACGAGTCCAAGCGGTCCCGTCGCCGGAGGTTCACCATGAGCTCGCCGAGCAGGCCGAGCGAGATCATCTGCACCGCGACCACCACCAGCAGCACGCCGAGCTGGAGCACCGGGCGCTGGCCGATGTCGTGGCCGAGCACCTTCGACACCAGCATCCACAGGAGGATCGCAGCGCCGCCGAAGCCGATGCCGAAGCCGATGCCGCCGAAGAGGTGGAACGGCCGGGCGGTGTAGGTGGTGAGGAACTTGACCGTGACCAGGTCGAGGAAGCCGCGCCAGAAGCGAGCCGGGCCGAACTTCGACGTGCCGTGGAGCCGCTCGTGGTGCTCGACGGTGACCTCGGAGACCTTGAAGCCGTTCCACACCGCGAGCACCGGGATGTACCGGTGGAGCTCGCCGTACATCTCGAGGCTGTCGGCCAGCTCGCGGCTCATGAGCTTGTAGCCGGAGTTGAAGTCCTTCATCTTCACGCCGGTCACCATCGCGGTGGCGCCGTTGTAGATCTTCGACGTGTTGCGCTTGATGAAGCGGTCCTGGCGGCCGCCCACCCGGCTGCCGGTGACGAGGTCGTAGCCCTCGTCGAGCTTGGCGAACATCTTCGGCAGCTCGTCGGGGTCGTCCTGGCCGTCGGCGTCCATCAGCACGACGTGCTCGCCCTGCACGTGGTTGAGCCCCACCTCGAGCGCCGCCGACTTGCCGGAGTTGCGGCGCAGGCGGATGTAGCGGACGTTGGCACTGCGCAGGCCGGCCATCACCGTGCGGGTCCCGTCGGTGGATCCGTCGTCGACGACGACGATCTCCCAGCTGCGCCCGAGGGCGTCGAGCGCAGCGGCGGTCGAGGGGATCACCTCGACCAGGTTCTCGGCCTCGTTGTACGCCGGCATGAGCACGGAAACGTCACAGCCCACGGGCGATCCCTCGTTCAGACATCGGGCCAAGGGTAGTTCGTGGCCCTGCCTAGACTCGCAGTCCATGTCTCCGGCGAAGGTCCTCATCACCGGTGCCCAGGGCTTCGTCGGCCGGCACCTCACCACCCACCTCGAAGCCTGCGGCGACGAGGTGATCGGGGTCGATCGCGTACCCGACGGCGTGGACATCACCGACGCCGACGCCATCCGCAAGCTCATCGCCGACATCGAGCCCCGGGCGATCTACCACCTCGCCGGCTGGGCCGACGTGGGCGGCTCGTGGAAGCAGCCCGTCGACGCCTTCCGCGCCAACGCCGAGGGCACGCTCAACGTCTTGAGCGCCGCCGCCGAGGCCGGCGTCGAGCGGGTGCTCGCCGTCTCCAGCGCCGACGTCTACGGCAAGGTCGACCCGTCCGAGCTGCCGCTCACCGAGGACTCGCCGCTCCGCCCCGCCAGCCCCTACGCCGCCTCCAAGGTGTCCGCCGACTACCTCGGCCTCCAGGCCTGGCTCGGAAACGGCCTCCCCGTGCTGCGGGTGCGGGCGTTCAACCACCTCGGCCCCGGCCAGACCGACAAGTTCGTCGCCCCGGCCATCGCCTCGCGCATCGCCCGGGCCGAGCTGGGCGACGGCAGCGACGTCCTGCCCATCGGCGACCTGTCCGCCCGCCGGGACTTCACCGACGTGCGCGACGTCGTCCGGGCCTACCGCCTGCTGATGGAGCACGGCGAGCCCGGCGAGGTCTACAACGTCTGCTCGGGAGTCGACCTCGCCGTCCAGGACCTCGCCGACCAGCTCCTCGCCCAGGCCCGCATCCCGCTGCGCTTCGAGACCGACCCGGCCCTGCTCCGCCCGGTCGAGGTCCCGGTCCTCCGCGGCAGCTACGACCGCCTGGCGAAGGCCACCGGCTGGCAGCCCGAGATCCCGATGAGCCAGACCCTCACCGACCTCCTCGAGGACTGGCGCACCCGCGTCGCCACCACGGCCTGACCCACCTCGCCCCGGCAACCCACCCCCACCGAACTTCGTATGCGAGGGCGCCCTCTGGGGAGCTGCGGCATACGAAGTTCGCCCTGGCGGCAGGGTTGGTAGGTTCGGCGGCATGGCCATCCCCACCGCTCCCATCGTTGCCGGCTCCCTGATCGGGGGCTACTACGTGGCTCGGACCACGAAGAACCGCAAGCTCGGCGGCGCCGTGCTCGGCGTCGGTGGCGTCCTCGCCAAGTCGGAGTGGATGAAGACCAGCGGCCCGGTCACCACCGCGGTCCTGAGCGGCATCTTCTACGGCGGCTTCGGCCTGTCGCACCCGCTGGCCAAGAAGATCGGCGCGTGGCCGTCGGTCCTCAGCGTCGCCGGTGTGGTCGCGGCCAGCGCCTACGTCCTCAACGACCGCAAGGCCATCGCGGCCGGCGACGTCGCCCCCTCCCCCGCCTGACCCCGCGCCATTCAGGTCACCTGTGCGCCCCAGGGGAGCTCGCGTGACCCGAAACCTGCTCGGGGCGGCGCGGCGGGACGTTTCCGGTCACCTGTGCGCCCCAGAGGAGCTCGCGTGACCCGAGATCGGGGTTAGACCCGTTCAGCGGTGGGGTCGCCGGCGGCGACCTTCCAGGTGGCGGCGGTGGTGATGCCGGTCTCGGGGTCGGCGACGTCGTCGACGACGCGGAAGGTGGCGGTGAGCTCGTCGGGGGTGACGGCGACGACGAGGTAGCCGTACTCGTTGATCTGCTGGCGCAGCTGCGGCGTGCGGGCGGTGACGTCGGCGTCGAAGAGGGCCGACGAGATCGGCGGCGCCATGAACTCGGCGGCGACGACCGGGCTGTCCTGGTCGAACGGGACCTCGTGGACGTCGAGGACCATGCCCGCGTGGTAGTCGCCGGTGAGCACGACCGGGTTGTCGACGTCGGCGAGCTGGGCGATCAGCCGCCTGCGGGCCTCCGGGAAGCCGTCCCAGGTGTCGAGGTAGTAGGCCGGCTCGTCCTTGCCGGCGTCGATCCCGGCGAGCACCACCGGGTTGCCCAGCAGGTTCCACCGGCTCCGGCTGCCGGCGAGCGCGTCGGCGAGCCACTCCTCCTGGTCGGTGCCGAGCCGGGTGCGGTCGTCGCCCTCGACGTCGTCGCAGTTGCCGTAGTCGAGCCCGGCCGTGGACGACTCCCGGCACGGGGGCTCGGCGCTGTCCTGGCGCTCGTCGAGCAGGAACAGGGTGGCCAGGTCGCCCATGGAGAAGTCCCGGTAGACGGCGAGGTCGGGCCCGTCGGGCGGGTCGAGGCGCACGGGCATGTTCTCCCACCAGGCCTGGTAGGCGGCGGCCTTGCGCTCCTCGACCTCGTCGGCGCTGGCATCGCCGGGGACGGTGTCGCCCATGTAGTTGTTGGCGACCTCGTGGTCGTCCCAGGTGGCGACGAACGGGAAGCGGGCGTGAGCGGCCTGGAGGTCCGGGTCGAGCTTGTAGGAGGCGTAGCGCAGCCGGAAGTCGCCGAGCGTCTTCAGCATCCGGTTCGGGAGCGAGTGCCGGCCCGGGCCCTCGCCGCCCGGGTACTCGTAGATGTAGTCGCCGAGGTGGACGACGAGGTCGACGTCCTCGCCGAGGAGGTTCCGGTACGCGCCGTACGCGCCGCCCTCGTACATCTGGCAGTTCACGACGGCGAGGCCGAAGGCGTCGGGCGAGCCGTCGGGCAAGGTGGCGGTCTGGCCGACCGGGCTGGTCTGGTCGCCGATGCGGAACCGGTACCAGTAGGACGTGCCCGGTTCGAGGCCCTTGGCGTCGACGTGGACGGCGTGGCCGAAGGCGGCCTTGGCCGGGATCAGCTCCGATGCGAGGACCTTCGAGAAGTCCTCGTCGGCGGCGAGGTCCCAGGCGATGGCGATGTCCTCGTCGGGCAGGCCGCCGGCGCCGTCGTCGGCGGTGGGGTCCAGCGCGAGGCGGGTCCAGAGAATGACCGACTCCGAGGTGGGATCACCCGATGCCACGCCCAGCGGGAAGACCGATCGATCGCCCCAGTCGCGCGTGGGCGCGTCGACGGGGTCGACGGCCCGGCGGGGCGCGGTGGTGGTCGATCCGCCGCCGCCCTTGCCGTCGCTGTCACCCGATCCGCAGCTCACGGTGACCACGGCGGTGGCTGCCGCGGCGGCGGCACCGATCAGGAACCGGCGGCGGCCCACCTCCGGCAGCACCCAGCGTTCACGTCCCGGTTCCCCCTCGTTCATGTCGGGAGTCTGGCACGTGGGAGCGCGTCCGAACCGCCCGGACGCACGTCACAACCCCAACGCGCGCCTCCCTACCTACTGGTAGGTAGGCTGGCGCCCCATGGATCAGACCGCCCTCCTGAACGAGCTGGAGCCCGTCGCCGAAGGCCTGCTGAACAAGCACCTCGCCTCCTCCAAGGAGTGGTTCCCGCACGAGCTCGTGCCGTGGAGCCGGGGCCGGGACTTCGCGCCCGGTGAGGTCTGGACCGAGGACGAGGCGCCGATGGACCCGGCCGTGCGGTCGAGCCTGTTCGTGAACCTCCTCACCGAGGACAACCTCCCCTACTACTTCCGCACCATCGAGACGCTCTTCGGTCCCGACAGCGCGTGGGGCACGTGGGTGCGCCGGTGGACCGCCGAGGAGGGCCGGCACTCGATCGTGCTGCGCGACTACCTGACCGTCACCCGGATGCTCGATCCGGTGGCGCTCGAGCGGGCCCGCATGCACCAGGTCGAGGGCGGCCAGGTGCCCGAGGTCGACTTCGTCACCGACGGCATCGTCTACGTCACGCTCCAGGAGCTGGCCACGCGCATCGCCCACCACAACACGGGCAAGCTGCTCACGGACAAGGCCGGCTACGAGGTCATGAAGCGCGTCGCCGCCGACGAGAACCGCCACCACCTCTTCTACCGCGACCTCGGCACCGCGGCGCTCGAGATCGACCCGTCCGGCATGGTCATCGCGATGGAGCGCCAGGTGCGCGAGTTCGAGATGCCCGGCACCGGCATCCCCGACTTCGAGTCCCACGCCCACGCCATCGCCCGAGCCGGCATCTACGACTTCACCGTGCACCACGACTCCGTGCTGGTCCCGGTGATCCTGCGCCACTGGGACGTCGAGCACCTCGAGGGCCTGTCCCCCGAGGCCGAGGTCGCCCGCAAGCAGCTGGTGAAGCGCATGGAGCGCATCGCCCGCGTCGGCCGCCGCTTCACCTCGAAGCGCGAGGAGACCGACGCAACCGAAGCCGAGCTCGTCAGCGCCTAGCCCGCCGAAGCTCCGCCAGCGACGACCGAGCGTCGGCGCGAGAGCGAGAGGTACACGTTGCGGACGGCCAGGGACTGACGGACGTCGGCGACGATCTCGGTGAAGAACTCCTCGCGGTAGGTGCCGTCGGTGATCACGTACACCGTGAAGTAGAAGCCCGACAGCGCACCGATGAACCCGGCCACGTGGATGAGGGCCCGGGTCAGCTCGATCTGGCGGCCGAAGAGCTGCCACGTGGCCAGCGTCTCGCTGCCGATGTCGCCCAGCCACGCCTCGATCACCTCGGGGCGGATGGCGAACAGGCCGAAGACGAAGAAGAACACCGAGATCGCCAGCGACACGAGCAGCACCTGCACGGCCTGGCTGAAGAACAGCACCAGCAGCACGTTGCCCTGTTGCCGCTTGCCCAGCGGCACCGCCTCGACGAGCCCCTCCGGCTCGAGCTCGGCGGCCGGCGCCTCCATCGGCGTCCCGACGCAGGCGTCGACGAGCGCCTCGCCTGCGAGCTGCTCCCGCAGCTTCTTCAGCTCGCCGGGGAGCCGCAGGACGAGGAAGAGCGTGCCCGCCACCATGAAGAAGGCGACCGTGGTCCAGAAGAGGAGGCCGTCGAGCGAGGCCGCCACCTGCCAGACCTCGGTGTTGATGAAGAGGGCCACGGTGAACAGCAGCAGCAGCGGGAGCGCCCGTCCGAACAGGCCGGCCACCGCGCCGAGCTGCTTGGTGGTCTGCCCGAGCGCCCAGCGCACCATCGGCACGATGCCGTAGCTGAGCACCAGGTACACCAGGCCGAGCACCACCAGGTTCACGAGGGCGGTGACGACCGCCGAGACGACCTGCCCGCCGATCAGGGGCAACAGGGCCGGGAGCACGACGAACGCGGCCAGCTCGACGGGGCCCATGGCGTCGGGCAGCTGGGACCACCGCCGGCCCCGCACCGCGTTGACGAGCGCCCAGAGGCCGACGACGACCGCGACGCCGGCGGCGACCGCCAGCACGTTGATCCACCACGCCCACTCCAGGTTGGCGGCGCCGAACAGCTCCAGCAGGAAGACGAGCGCCAGCACGGGCAGGGCCCGGGTGAACACGTCCTCCTTGGCGTTGTAGCTCTCGGTGAAGTGGGGGATGCCCCGCTTCAGGAACCACTGCTCGGTCGCAGCGAGGAGCTCGGCGTCGTCGGGCGCGGCAGCGTCAGGCACCCGTGCAGTCTCGTCGGCCGCTGGTCAGGCCGTGCGGACCTCGGGGCGGATCAGCCCTGGTCGTCGGGGATGAGGGCGTAGGTGGCGAAGCACATCTCGTCCTCGGTGCCCTCGGCGAACACGATGTACTTCGGCGGGCGGAGCGGATCGGCGCCGCGGTCCCACGAGCACTCCATGCGCAGCGGCTGGCCCGCCTTCACGTGGATCGGCGTCTCCAGCTCGTAGTTCATCTGCCAGTCGAAGCTCCACTCCGGGATGTCGAGCAGGATCTGCTCGTCGTCCGTGTCGGCGTCGAGCGTGAGGCGGAACGACTTGCCGAGCGTGTGCATGTGGCCGAGCACGCCGACGATGGTGCCGTCCTCGGGGACGGTCTGGTCGCAGCTCGACGACGCCACCTGGCCGTCGAAGTCCTTCGTGAGCTCCTCGGGCGTCTTGTTGCAGAGCATGAGGAGGCCGGCCTCGTTGGCGGCACCGGAGGGGCCGTAGAGCTTCACGTTGTCGGCGAGCGCGGCGTCGCGGTCGCACAGCGGGGCGTCCTGGTCCTCGGGGGCGCAGGGGATCTCGACGGGGCCGATGGGGTTGATGACCCGCAGCGCCTTGAGGTCCTTCGTGCCCGGCTCGACCTGGAGGGCGAGGGTGGACTCGTCGGGGGTGGGCTCGCTGCCGTAGTGGTAGTGGAGCTGGAGCACGAGGGCGTCGCCCGGCTCCATGAGGATGCCGGTGTCCTTGCCGAAGTCCGAGGGGCCCTGGCCCGGCACCCAGCCGGCCACGAGGTTGGCCTGGCCGGAGAAGCCGACGTCGCGCTTGGGGGCGCGGCCCGGGACCTTCGAGGGGCGCTGGCCGCGGAGGTTGGGCCCGCTGTAGCAGCCCCAACCAGGCTGGCCGTCCTTGCCGTCGACCGCCTTCGAGGACTCGACCTGCTCGGCGCTGATGTGGAACACCTGCGCGTGGTGGAGCTCTTCGATCTGGTCTGCGAGGAAGGTGTAGCCGGTGAGGTAGGTGGGCTCGGTGAGCTTCGGGTCGAGGACGAAGCAGCGGTAGTCGTTGGTGTTGTCCATGGAGCCCGTGTAGGCGGGACGGTCGAGGACGATGTCCTTGCGGGGCTGCGGGCCGGGGTCGGTGGGCTTGGGCTTGACGAGCGCCTCGGGCGAGACGTCGAGCGGGGCGCCGGCGTCGGACCACGCTGCGATGGCGTCGATCTCGTCCTGGGTGAGCGTCATCTTGTGCTTGAGCGGGACGCCCTCGTCGGAGGCGGGCCACGGCGGCATGTGCTTGAGGGTGGTGACGGTCTTGAGGCCGTCGGACACCGAGCGGGCGTCGCCGGCGGTGTCGATGGTGACGGCGTGGGCGCCCATCTGGCCGGTGTTGTGGCACGAGACGCAGTTGGCCTCGAGGATCGGCTGCACGGTCTTGGCGAACGACGGGCCGCCGGTGGGCTCCTTGGCGTCGGGGCCGGAGATGCGGGTGGGGATCGTGCGCTCGGTGGGGTCGTAGGCCGTGAGCTTGAGCGTGAGGGCCGCGTCGTCGGAGGTCGAGACCATGCCGGCGATGCGGATGGGGCCGGCGTCGAAGTCCGAGAGCTTGGCCTTGCTGGTGGCCTTCACCGTGAGGGCGCCGTCCTCGAGCGAGGCGGTGCCGGTGAACGTGGCCGGCTTGGTGATCTCCTTGACCGTGAGGTCGCCGGTCATGGTGAAGTCCTGGGCCTTGCCCTCGGCCAGCTTCCCCTCGAGGCCGCTGATCTCGGTGGCCTTGAACGTGGCGAGCGGGAACTCGTGGGACTCGAGGTAGTCGAGGCGGAGGCGGGCGTCGCGGAGGTTGTTGTCCGAGTGGAGCTGCTCGAGGTTCACGACCATCGGGCCGACGCGGGTGGCGGCGAGGTCCGACGGGTCGATGGCGATGTCGCCGGCGATGCCGTTGGTGGTGCCCTTGGCGGTGCTGGTCTCCTTGCCGGCGAAGTTCTCCTTCACCGCGTAGGTGAGCGACGACTTGGTGGGGTCGATGCGGTAGACGGTCTCGCCCTCGGCCGGGGTGAGCTTCGGCGCCTTGGGCACCTCGTAGGTGACCGACGCGTACTTGCGGGACTCGACCACCGGCTTGACCTGGCGCCACGTGAACAGGGCCGCGCCGGCGGCCACGACGAGCACCGCACCCAGGACGAGCGATCGGGTCTTGAGCGAGCCCTTGCGGCGCGTCGGCTCCAGCTCGGTGAGGTCTGCGGCGTCGCCGTCGCTCATGTCGGTTCCCTTCGGTGCCACCCCCCTGGCGGCACAGCGCTCGACCATCCTATTTGCACCATCGGTGCGAATTCAGGCGACCGTGGTGTGACATGTGTCCGGCCGGCCCGGACGGCGCACGTCGCACGGCTCGTCGTGGCATCAATCGTAGGTGGCCTCCCGCCACCACGTCCCGGCCTCCACCGCCAGCAGGTGGGCGGCCCCCTGCTGGTCGACCACCTGGAAGCGGGCCCGTCGGCGGTGGCGGGCGGGATCCCACCAGCGCTCGTCGACCGGCCACGGCCCGGCCCACGCCGCCACCCGCACCGGCCGCTGCCCGGCCAGGGTGAGCGTGGCGGGCGGCGCCGAGACCTCGGTGCGCCCCGAGACGGTGACCGGCTGGCCCTGGGCGTCGGCCACCGCGACCGGTTCGGGCTCGGCGAGGACGGTGGCCGGCGCCGGGGCGGGGACCTGCCCGGGCCACGGCTCGGTGACGCTGCCCACCTGGGCGGCCGGCCGCTCCTCGGTGAGGTCGACGGCCGCGACGGGGACCCGGACCACCCGCTCCCCCGGGCTGCGCCCGCCGCGCACCTCGGGGACGGTGACGGCCTCGGCCCCCAGCTGGCCCTGGAGCCGGGCGACCGCCCGCCAGATGCGCTCGTCGACCAGCGTCTCGCCGCCCCAGAACCCGAGCTGGCGGCCGCGGGCGGCCACCACCTCGACGGGCACCAGGGTCAGGCGGTCGACCCCGGCGGTGGGGCGGGTGGCCCCCGACCCGGTGAGCCAGCCGTCGAGCTGCCAGCGCACCCGGTCGGCCAGGGCGCCGGCGGTGAGGGCGCCTTCGTGGCGCCACTGCCGGGCCAGCACCTCGCCGTGCTCGGTGCGGGCCTCGACCAGGACCGAGGTGCAGGCCAGCCCGTCGGCGCCGAGCCGGGCGTGGAGCTGGTCGGCCAGGACCTTGGCGGCGAACGCGGCGCGGTCGACGCGGTCGACCGGCGGGTCGAGGTCCTGGGTGACGGCGAGGTCCGGCGCGGGGTGGCGGGCGGCGAGCGGCCGCAGGTCGAGCCCCGACGCCAGGCGGTGGGCGGCCACGCCCGGGTGCCCGAAGCGGGCGGACACGTCGCCCCGGGGCAGCTCGGCCAGTTGGCGGAGCGTGCGCAGGCCGAGGCGCTGCCACACGTCGACCTCCTCGGGCACCTCGACCGCCTCGAGCAGGGAGCCCACCGGGTGGGGCGCGAGGAAGGCGGCGGCCTCCCCCGGCGGCACCACCACGCTGGCAGCGCCGCGCCGGTGGGCGGCCTGGGCGGCGAGCAGCGCGCCGAACGCGCCGTCGGCCACGCCGACGCGGACCGGCCACCGGCCACCGAGCGCACCCGACACCATCCACGCCACCCGCTCGGCCAGCGAGTCGTCGCCCCCGAAGTAGCGCGACGGGCCCCGGGTGGCGAACGCCAGGGTGCCGGGCCGGGTGACCTCGACGCCGGGCGTGATGGCGTCGAGCGACGATGCCACCGGTTCGAACGCCCGGGCGTCGCGGGCCGGGTCGTGGTCGACCACCTCAACCGACGGGCACCGGCGCTGGGCGGCCCGGCGGCGCAGCCCGACCTCGACCCCCGCCGACCGCGCCGCCATGGACGCCGCCACGACCCGGTTGGCCCGGACCACGATGACCGGGGCGGCCGGTTCCGGGTCCGACGCCAGCACCGGCCAGTCGGGGCACCAGACCACGAGGGTGCGGGTGCCGACCTCGGCGCTCATCCCGCGTCGCGCCACGCCGGCGCGTCGAGCATCCGTCGGTCCGCGGTGCGCTCGGTCGTGCGGCCGGCGGCGAGGTCGTCGGCGCCGCCGACGGGCCGGGCGGGCGCGGCGAGGGCGACCTGCCCGTCGGGACCGGGCAGCCACAGCTCCGCCTCGCGGGGCCGGACCGCGCCGCGGCGCCCCGACACCTGGACCGCGACCCGGCGGGCCCGCAACCGGCCGTGGCCGATGCCGACCCCCTCCCACCGCGACGCGCCCGAGGCGACGGCGAGGTCGGGCTGGGCGGCCCACACCTCGGGCCGGCCGCCCGCCTGGAGGAGGACCGAGCCCCGGTCCCGCGCCCGGGCCACCAGCCGCCGCTGGGTCGTGGGCGAGATGGACCCCGTGGGCTGCACCAGCACGACCTCGACGGCGTCGAGCAGCGCCGCCACCGTGCCGGCCCATTCCTGCGGTCCGGGGTCGGCGAAGAGCAGGGTCCGCTCGAGCGCCACGCCCAGCTCCGCTGCGGCGAGCAGCCCGAGATGGGCCACGCCCACGACGGCGCACCACGAACCGGCTGCGGTGGCCGGCCCGGCCAGGGCCAGGGCCAGGGACGAGGCGGCACTGCCGCTGGTGACCACGGTGCTCCCCCGCACCAGCCCGCCCTGGGGGATCAGCCCGGCGAACGCCGGCGGCACCGGCAGCACCCGTTCGGCCGCCGCGCTGAGCGGCCGCACGCGCTCCCCCAGCTCGCGGAGGGCGACGAGGTCAGGAGCGGGGACGGCCATGCCCGCCAGTATCGAACACCTGTTCGATCGAGGCAAGCGCCCTGGTCACCTCGGGGCTCCGAGCGTACGCGCCGACCCAGGAGCTGGACTTCCCGTGATTCCGGGGGGGGTGACAGCCCCGACATCACGAGAAGTTCGGGAGGGGTGGGGGGAACCAGACGGCCCGCCGGGACGTCGATCCGGCGTGGAGGGGCGGCCCGCGCCCCGGGAGGGGCGGTGCAGACGCGAACATGGGGGTTCCTTCAGGCGGACGAGGTGTGGGAGCGAGGATGGACGACGACCTGCGGGTGGTGGACGCCCCGATGGCGGAAGCCGTCGTCGACGCGCCCGCCGATCCGTTCGTCGACGCGCCCGCCGATCCGTTCGTCGACGGCCCCGGAGCCCACGGCCGCCACCGGTGGCCCCGACGGGTGGGGGTCGCGATCCTGGCCCTCCTCCTGCTCGGGCTCAGCGGCCTCCAGATCCAGGCGGCGCGGGTGCAGGCGCAGACCGAGGAGGCCGAGGTGCTCCAGCGGGCGGCGGAGCTCGACGAGGACGCGGCCCGGATCCGGCTGGAGTCGGTGGGCGACCGGGTGCGCGACGCCCGAGCCCAGGAGGGCGCGGCGCAGGCCGAGCTCGGCCGGGCCCGGACGGACATGGCCGCCGAGGGGCTCGAGGAGTCGGCGCTCAGCAGCGTGCAGGCCTCCACGGCCGACGAGGTGCGGGGCCTGCGGGCCGGCGTGAAGAAGGTGGCGAACGACATCGCCGAGCAGAACCGGCTGCAGCCCGCCGCCGCCGCATGCCTGTTCGACATGCTGCGTGCGCTCGGCCGGGTCGACACGGGCGCCCGTGGCGGCCAGGCCTCCGAGGCGTGCAAGACGGTGGCCAGCTCCCCGGGGCCCGGGTGAGCCGCCGCGAGCGCCGGGCGGGCAGCGCCCCCTCGCCGAAGCGCCGCCGGTGGCTCCAGGGGCTGGCCGTCGTCGTCGCGCTCGCGGCCGTCGCCGGGGTCGTGGTGTCGATCCGCCAGCTCCTCGCCTTCGAGGACCGCAAGGAGGTGGCCGACGCCGCCACGGTCGATGCACGCGAGGGGGAGGCCGACTTCGACGACCAGGCCGCGGACCTCGAGGCGCTGATCGACCGGCTCCAGGCGACGACCCAGGACCACCTCGACACCGCGGCCGGCATCGACAAGGCGGTGGCCGACATCTTGGCCCTGCAGGTCAAGGTCGACGACCTCACCGCCCGGGTGAAGGCCGAGCGCGCCGATCGGGCATCGCGCCAGCAGCGCATCGACGTGCTGCTCGGCTGCCGCAACACGCTCGACGCCGCCATCGCCCAGCTGGCGGGCGGCCACGTCACCGCCATCGCCGCCGCGGGCGTGCTCGGCCAGGGCGCCGCCCGGTGCCAGTCGGCCCTCCAGCTCGCCCAGGGCGACACCGGCGCCGTGCACCCCTACAACTTCGCCGACCCCAGCCTCCTGACCGTCGGCGACACCTACTACGCCTACGCCACCGAGGGTCCCGCCGGCGCGATCCAGGTGCTCTCGTCGAAGGACCTGCAGCACTGGGAGGTGCGGAACCCGGCGCTCGGCAACCGGCCGCTGTGGGCCAAGCCGGGTCCGATCTGGGCGCCGGCCGTCCACCCGATCGGGGGCCGCTACGTCCTCTACTACGCCACCCGCTCCAAGGTGTCGGGGCAGCAGTGCATCACCACCGCCGTGGCCACCGACCCGGCCGGGCCGTTCTACGACTTCTCCGCCGTGCCGATCATCTGCCAGGACGACCGCGGCGGCTCGATCGACCCCGACGTCTACCTCGACCCCTTCGGCTTCGCCCACCTCACCTGGAAGAGCGAGGACGAGACCAAGGGCGGCCGGGCCCACCTCTGGACGCAGGCCCTCAGCGCCGACGGCCTGGCCGTGAACGGCCTCCCCAAGGAGCTGCTCCAGGCCGAGGACGGCTGGGAGCAGAAGACGATCGAGAACCCGTCGATGGTGCTCATCGGCGGGCAGTGGGTCCTCTTCTACAGCGGCGGCAAGTGGAACACCGAGGGCTACGCGGTGGGCTACGCGCTCTGCGACGGCGCCACCGGGCCGTGCCACCGCCCGTCCAGCTCCCGGGTCCACAGCAGCAGCGGCGGCTACGTGGGCCCGGGCGGGGCCGACGTCTTCCGCAGCCGCGGCGGCCGCATGCTGGCGGTCTACGCAGCGTGGGACAAGGGGAAGGTGGGCGATCCGAACGCCCGGCGCCTCCACGTCGCCGAGGTGTCGTTCCACGACGGAGCCGTGCACTGGAAGGACCTCTGACCCGAACCGGGCCGAGGTCGCCGGGTCAGCTGCCCGAGCCCTCGCTGCCGCCCTCGGCACCGGCCGGGGCGAGGTCGTGGAGGTAGGCGATGAGAGCATCGACCTCGGCGTCGCTCAACTCGCCGTCGTAGACGGGCATGACGTTGGCGTAGCCCTTCACCACCTGGCCGCGCGACTGGAGGATGGCCTGGCGGAGGTAGGCGTCGTCGGCCGTGACCTCGGTGCCGTCCTCGAGCGTGACCGTGGACCCGGCCAAGCCCTGCCAGGTGGGGCCGGTGCCCTTGCCGCCGTCGGCGGTGTGGCAGCTGATGCAGCCCTGCTCCTTGGCGACCTGCTTGCCCTGCTCGCCGGCGGCGCTCAGCTTCACCTCGGGGCCGCCGCCGTCGCTGCCGCACGCAGCCAGCAGGGCGCCGAGGCCCAGGGAGGCAGCGACGGTGGCGGCGACCAGCGAGCGGTGCACGAGGATCAGGCTTCGGTGGTGCCGGCCTCGGGGGCCGGGGCCTCGGCGGCAGGCTCGGCCGCAGCCTCGGGCTGGGCAGTGGCGTCCTCGGCGGGCGCGTCGGCCGGCGACTCGGCGACGGGCTCGGTGGGCGCCGGCTCGGCGGGCGACGGCTCCTCGGCCGCGGCCTGCGAGGCGGCTTCGGGCTCGTCGGCGGCCGGCGCATCCTCGACCGCCGGTGCCTCGGGCTCGGTCTCGCCCTCCGCAGCGCCCTCGGGGGCGTCGGGGTAGAAGCGGTAGAGGTTCTCGATGACCTCGAGGAGGCCGTCGGAGTCGAAGCCCTTGTTGAGGTCGACCGTCACCATGTTCCCGTTGATCTGCACGCCGGCGACCGACGGCTTCTGGAGCAGGCGGCGGGCGAGCTCGTCGGGCGGGCGCTCGCCCCAGATCTCCTGACCAGCGAGGTACCGCTCGTGGTCCATGCCCGTGAGGGCTCGGTTGGTCTCGAAGCGGATGACCCCGGGGTTCGAGGACGGCTTCTCGTTGACGACGATCGACTGGCCCATGGCAGCGGCGATCGTAGCCCCGCCACCCCTCCCGACCCCCAACCGCCCCATCCCCCACCCGGCGCGGTCGCGTCGGTACGGTCGGACGCATGGAGGCCCAGCGACGCACGGTCGACGTGCGGTACGTGGCCCTCACGACCCTGGTGGTCGTCACCGTGGTCATCGGCGTCGTCGGATCGATCTGGGCGGTCGGCCGGCTGTGGCGGGTCGTCTCCTACCTGTTGATCGCCCTGTTCTTCGCCGCGGTGCTCACGCCGGCGGTCGACTTCCTCCAGTACCGGGCGAAGATGCGGCGCGGCGTCGCCACGCTCCTCGTGTTCCTGGCCGGGCTCGCGGTGCTGTCGGCGATGGTCTACGCGTTCGTCCGCCCCATCGTCGACCAGGGCCAGAAGTTCTCCGACAGCCTCCCCGAGATGATCGACGACGCCCAGGAGGGCAAGGGCCGCATCGGCAAGCTCATCGAGAAGTACGACCTCGAGGAGAAGTTCAACGAGAACCGCGAGGCCATCGACCAGCAGCTCAACAGCGCCGGGAGCAAGGGCGTCACCATCCTCGGCACCGTGTTCTCCGGCATCGTCGCCGCGGTCACGGTCATGGTCCTCACGATCCTGCTGCTGCTCGCCGGACCGGACCTGAGCCAGTCGTTCCTGAGCATCATCCCCGAGCCGAACCGCGAGCGGGTGAGACGGGTGGCGTCGGACGCCTCGATGGCGGTGTCGGGCTACATGTACGGCAACGTCGTCATCAGCATCCTGGCGGGCATCGCCGCCTACGTCTTCCTGCGGATCGCGGGCATCCCGTATCCCGAGGTGCTGGCGCTGTGGGTGGCGTTCGCCGACCTCATCCCGCTCGTGGGCGCCACCCTCGGCGCGATCCCGCCGGTGCTGGTGGCGTTCCTCCAGTCGACCCCCGCGGGCATCGCCACCATCATCTTCTTCGTGCTCTACCAGCAGTTCGAGAACAACGTCCTGCAGGTCACGGTCATGGCCCGCACGGTGAACATCAACCCGCTCGGGGTCCTGGTGTCGGTGCTGATCGGCGTCGAGGTGTTCGGGCTCCTCGGGGCCCTCCTCGCGATCCCGGTCGCCGGCGTCATCCAGGTGGTGGTCCGGGACCTCTGGGACGAGCGGGCGGGGCGGCCGAAGGACGAGGTCACGCTCGGCCCCGACGAGATCCCGATGTCGGAGTCCGATCCGCCCACCGCCCCCGCCTGAGCCGACGGCCCGGCGTCAGCGTCAGGGTCAGGGTTCGACGGCGGCGTCGTCGCACCCGTCCGGCGCGGTCACCGGGTTGCAGCGGGCGGCCAGGAAGCCGGGCAGCTGCGCGACGTAGTCGGTGCCGTCGCGCGCCCGGGCGCCGTCGGGGCCCGGGAAGTCGGTGCTGACCCACTGGGCGCCGCTGGCGAGGGCAGCGACGAGCCGGCTGGTGTCACCGGATTCGGCATCGACGCCGTTCGCGTCGGCGCGGGTGCGCACGAGGTAGCCCTGCTCGACGAGGTCGGTGATGCGGGCGCCGTCGGCGATCGGGTCGTCGAGGCCGACGTAGGACGCATCGGGTTGGCCGGGCTCGGCGTTGGTGAACAGGACCCGGCCCTCGAGCCCCTCGTGCCCCTGCAGGTAGGTCGAGCGGTAGGGCTCGGGGTTGATCATCAGGAACATGACCTTGCCGCGGCTCTCGCCGAGGGTCGGCCAGTCCTTCGCGAGGACGGCCTCCTCCAGGGTGGCGTGGTCGCCCCGCACGTCGTCGGGGGTGATGAGCTGCTCGTCGCCGAACACGGACCGGATCTCGTCGTCGAGGCCGTCCATCGCCTCGGTCGTCCACTTCTCGGGCACGGCCTGGTCGGGCACGTCGAAGATCAGCGGGCCGTCCTTGAACTGGATGTTGACGGCCACCGGCACGTGGCCCGGGTTGGCATCGGACCACGTCTTCACCTCCTCCAGGCACGAGACGAGGGTCGGGCACACGGAGTGGTAGTCGACGTCCTGCTCGTGGAGGACCTTGGTGCCCGGCTCGTCCATCGCCGGGTCGGGCTCGGCGCCGTCGGCGGCGAACGCGGGGTCCGAGTAGAGGCCGCCCTTCGAGTCGGCGAACACGTCGAGCTCGATCTGGCGGATCTTCTCGTCGCCGAGCTGCACGGCCAGGTCCGGGTGCGTGTACCGGCGCTGCGCCGCCTGCTCCGGGTCCAGCGCCTCCAGCTGCGCCAGCTCGGCCCCGGGTGCCTCGACGTGGAAGCTGTTGTGGGTCCCGATGACCTGGATCTCGTTGAGCTTCAGGTCGTCGTCGGCCGGCACCGCGGTGGTCGTCGTCGCCTTCGCCGCGGTGGTGGTCGTCGTCGCCTTCGCCGCGGTGGTGGTCGCCGCCGCGCCCCCGTCGCTTGTGCCGCTGCACCCCGTCAGCGCTGCCACCAGTGCGAGGGCGCCGAGCAGCGCCCCCGACCCGACCGTTCGGTTCCCCATGGCCGTCGTACTACCAGCCGGACCCGGTCGGTGCCGCCGCATCCGCCGACGGGCCCGACCGATCGCCCGTAGTCTCGACGGCGTGTCCGGAGGGGAGCACCACCTGTTGCTGGCCGTCGTCGTCGCGCTCGGGTGCACGCGCCTCGACGTGGTGGCCCGCATCGGCGACGCCCTCGGGTTGCACGGCGCGGTCGACGACCTCGGCCGCGCCGACGGGGTCACCATCAGCGAGGACCGGGTCGTCGTCGACCCGAACGTGGCGGGGACGGCCGCCGTCGAACCGGGCGCGCTGGCGCTCGCCGGCCGGGCCGCCGCCGAGCAGCTGGTGGCCGATGACGACCTCGAGGAGGTCGGGCGGCTGGCGGTCGTGGCCGGGCTCCCCGACGTGATGGAGACCGCCGTGCGCCTCGCCCTGCGCACCGAGCCGCCGCGGGTGTCGGCCGGCGTCCTGCGGACCTGGCGCGACGCCGACCTGCTCCCGCCGGGAGATCCGCACCGGGACTGGCTCGACGCAGCCTGCGCCGCCGCCGCCGGCGAGCCGCTCGCCGAGGTCCTCGACCGCTACGAGGCCGTCCGCTCCCGGTTCGAGGCTGCGGCGGACGTGCACGCCGAGATCGCCGTCGGCATGGGCGCCGCCGTGCTGGCGCGGCGCACCGACGACTTCGGTGCGCTGATCCGCCTCGTGGCCCGGGCCCAGCAGCTGGTGGCCGCCGGCCGCGACGAGGCCATCCCGCCTGCGGTGCTCGGCGATGCGCTCGGCCACCAGCTGAACGGCAACCCGGCTGCGGCGATCGCCGCGCTCGACCGGTTCCCCGCCGACTGGCTCGAAGGCGACTGGGCGGCCCAGGTGCTGATGATCCGCGGCACCAACCTGCTGCTCCTCGACCGCACCGACGACGCCATCGACGCGCTCACGGCGGCCACCGGCCACGGCAGCACCTGGACCTACGCCGTCGCCCTCGAGCTGCTCGGGACCGCGCACTGGAACGCCGGCGACCGGGTGAGCGCGATCGACGACCTCCGCCGGTCCGAGGCCCTCGCCCGGGCCATCGGCGCGGTGCAGACCACGGCCCTCGCCGGCTCGCACCTCGCGGTGCTGGAGGCAGCCGACGGCCGCCCGGAGGCGACGGCGACGGCTCGCCGGGCCGCATCGCCGGGCGGGGTGCCGTCCGAGGACGAGGCCGGTCGGCTCCTCGCCGCCGCTGCGGTCCTCCGGCTGGCCGGCGCCGGCGACGTGACCGGGGCCGCTCGCGCGGCCGCCGAGCTCGAGACGCCGACGCGCGCCGTCCGCTCGGCGCACTGGACGGCGGCGCTGCGCTCGGCGCTCGTGCCCGACGCCGACGCCGAGCTGGCACCGCTCGCCGAGGCCCACCCGTCGCTGCGCCACGCCCTGGTCGCTGGCGCGGCGGGCCGGGAGCACCTGGCGTCGGGGGCACCTGCGCCCGCCGCAGCCCGTCGCATGCTCCCGGGGCACTGGTGCGAACCGGAGCCGCCGACCGTCGAGGTGCGCCTCCTCGGCGCGCCGACCGTGCTGCACGACGGCCGCGACATCGGCCACCCCGATTGGGAGCGCACCCGGGTCCGCGAGCTGTGCCTCCACCTCGCGCTGGTCACCACGATGGCCCGCGACCAGGTCGCCGCCCGCCTCTGGCCCGACCTCGCCCGAGACGCCGCCAACCGGAACCTGCGCGTCACGCTCACCTACCTGTTGAACGTGCTCGACCCGGGCCGGGCCAAGGGCGCCACCAGTGCGCTGCTCGACGATGCGGCCGGCACGCTGTCGCTCTCGTCGTCGCCCCGGCTGCGCATCGACGTGCGCGACACCACCGTGTGCGCCGAGCAGATCCGGACCGGCGCCGCGTCCGGCGATGCGAGCACGGTGGTGCGGGCGGCCCGCCGGCTCGTCCACGTGCCGGGAGGCGACCTCCTCGGCGGCGTCGCCGCCAGCGAGTGGATCGAGCGGGCCGACGAGGACCGGGCCGAGCGGGTGCTGCGCGCCGGGCTCGCCGGCGGTCCGGTGCTCCTCCGCGCCGGGCACCCCGACCTCGCCGAGGCCATCGCCCAGCGGGGCCTGGTGGAGGACCCGTGGGCAGAGCGCCTGCACCAGGTGATCATCCGGTCCCGCCTCGCCCGCGACGACCTCGACGGCGCCCGCCGTTCGCTGCGCCGGGCGCTGAAGGCCCTCGACGACCTCGGGGTGCGGCCGGAGCCGGCGACGATCGAGCTGGCCCGCCTCGTCGGCATCGACGCCGACGGCCGCCGGGCGGCTTCGGCGGTCTAGCCCGCCGCGGGGACGGCGCCGGAGCCGACCGACGGGTCCGACGACGAGCCAGCGGGCGCGTTGCGGGCCCAGCGGAACGCGAACCAGGCCGAGGTGACCGAGACGATGGCGAGCACGGCGTGGACGACCTTGAAGCCGACCTCCTCCGACGCGGTCAGGTCGGGGTGCTCGTTGAAGGCGATCATCGGCATCCGGATCAGCCAGTAGACGGCGGTGCCGAGGGCGAACGCCTGGACCAGGAGGCGGAACCAGCGGGCGTCGCGGTCGGCACCGGCGAGCATCGCGACCGCCAGGACGATGGCCGAGGCGACGAAGGCGCCGATCGGGATCGTCCAGAGGACCTTCCGGCCGACCGAGTCGGTCCCGTTGGTCCACGTCAGCCAGATCCGGTTCACCCAGATGAAGAGCGTGACCGCGCAGAACACCGCGACCGGGTAGGGACGGAGCCGATCCATGCACCCGAAGGTACCGGTGGACCGGCCCCGTCCCCCAGCCCGCTCAGCGACCGGCGAGGACCGGTTCCCGCTCGCGGTCGCCGTCCTCGTCCCCGGCGGCCTCGTCGGCGCCCGGAGCGTGGGCGGGCGCGTCGGGACCGGCCGCGAGGTCGATGACCGGGTGATCCACCCGGTCCTCGCCCTCGATGTCGATCGTCGGGAGCAGGCGGTCGAGCCAGCCCGGGAGCCACCAGTTGCGGTCGCCCAGGAGCTCCATGGTCGACGGGACCAGGACCATGCGGACGAGGGTCGCATCGACCAGCACGGCCACCGCCAGGCCCAGGCCCACGACCTTCATCAGGACCTGGTCCTCGAAGATGTACGCCCCGAAGACGGTGACCATGATCGCCGCGGCCGCGGTGATGACCCGGCCGGTCTGCGCCAGCCCGTGGGCCACCGCCGACGCGTTGTCCTTGGTGCGCAGCCACTCCTCCCGGATGCGGGAGAGGAGGAACACCTCGTAGTCCATCGACAGGCCGAAGAGCATGGCGAAGGTCATGACGGGGACCCACACCGGGATCGGCGTCGGCTGGTCGATGCCCAGCAGCTGCCCGAACCACCCGCCCTGGAGGGCGAGCGCCATCACGCCGTAGGCCGCCCCGATGGCCAGCAGGTTCATGACCGCCGCCTTCAGCGCCACGAGGATCGAGCGGAACACCACGAGCAGCAGCAGGAACGAGAGGAGCACGACGGCACCGATGAACAGCGGGAGCCGGTCGCTCATGAAGCTGCTCTCGTCGACGAACGACGCCACGCTGCCGCCGATGGTCACCTCGGCGTCGCTGTCGCCGACCGCGTCCGGGACGACGTCGCCCCGCAGGTGGTGGATGAGGTCCACGGTGGCCTCGTCCTGCGGGCCGCTGGCGGGCACGACGATCATCGCCGCCGACCGCCCGTCCTCGGCCACCTCGGCCGGCAGCACCAGGGCGACGCCCGGGTCGTCGGCGAGCGCCTCGGAGACCCGGGTCACCGCACCGGCATCGCCCGCGGTGTCCACGGCCACGACGAGCGGGCCGTTGGCGCCGGGCCCGAAGCCCTTGGCCACCAGGTCGTAGGCCCGGCGGCTCGAGAGGTGCTCGGGACCGGTGCCGGCGTCGGGGTACCCGAAGCGCAGGCCCAGCGCCGGCGCGGCGAGGGCGAGGAGCAGCACGAGCGCCACCGAACCGGTGAGCAGCGGGCGGCGCTGGACGACGTGGCTCCAGCGGGTCCACACGCCGTGGCCGTCGCCCCGGTCGCCCCGGACGAACGGCACCCGGCCGCGGTCGACGTTGGTGCCCATGAACCCGAGCAGCGCGGGCAGCAGGGTGAGGGTGGCCGCGAGCATCATCAGCACGGTCACGGAGGTGGTGACGGCGGTCGCCCAGAGGTACTCGAGCCCCATGGCCCCGAGCCCGAACAGGGCGATCATCACGGTGCAGCCGGCGAACAGCACGGCCCGCCCGGCGGTGGTCATGGCCGTGACGACGGCCTCCTCGGGCTCGTGGCCGTCGCGCAGCGCCGTGCGGTACCGGTTGACGATGAACAGCGCGTAGTCGATGCCCACGCCGAGGCCGATCATCGCGGCCAGGCCGGTCCCCCACTCGGGGACCATCAGCACGTGGCTGAGCAGGGTGATGGTGCTGAACGAGATCCCGAGGCCGGTGATGGCCACCACGATCGGCAGGCCGGCCGCCACGACCGCACCGAACGCGATCACCAGGATGATGAGGGCGGCGACCATGCCGATGCCCTCGGACCCGGCTTCGGCGCCCTCCGCGTTCTGGACGGCGAAGCCACCGGCCTCCACCTGGAGGCCATCGGCCCGGGTGTCGGCGGCGACCTCCATGATCGCCTCGATCGCGGGCGTCGGGACCTTCTCGATGGTGGCATCGAGCTGCAGCGTCACGAGGGCCACGGTGCCGTCGGGCGACACCCCCGTGGTCCGCAGCGACTGCACGTGGTCGAGGCCCTCCATCTCGTGCTCGAGGTCGGCGAGCTTCGCCTGGGTCTCGGGGCGGTCGACGCCCTCCGGGTCGTGGACGATCAGGTCGACGGTCCCGCCCGCCAGGTCCGGGAACCGCTCCGAGAGCAGGGCCTGGGCCTGGGCCGAGTCGGTGCCGGGCATCGTGTAGTCGACCCGGTGGACGGTGCCCACGCTGGAGGCGAGCAGGTTGAGGGCCACGACGAGGGCGACCCAGACCGCTGCCACCCAGCGGCGGCGGCGGTAGCAGGTGCGGGCGAAGCGCTTCACGACACTGCCTCCAGCACTCGAGCCGGCGTGGTGCCGAGGGCCCGGTCGGTCATCCGGCGGTAGCGGCCCCGGCTGGCGAGGTACAGCACCTTGAACGGCGCCGGGGCCGTGTCCCAGGCCTGCTCGAACTCCTCATCGGTCGCCTGCGACAGCACGAACGGCACGGTGAAGAGCGCCTGCTTGGAGATGCCGAGGATCTCCATCGCCTCCTCGTCGAGGCGCTGGTACTCCTCGGCGGTGAAGCTGCGTTCGAACATCGGGATGACGAACTCGTCCTCGAACGCCAGGTGGGCGTCGAGGAGGTCGGCGAGCTCGAGGGCGGCGAGGTGGAGCTCGCGGGCGGAGCCGCCGCTGCGCAGCAGTTCGAGGCCGGCGGCGAGGCGCACCATGATCCCGTCCATCTGGGCGTGGTCGGCATCGGTGCGGGCGATCAGCTCGGCCGCTTCGGGGGCCCGGGCCACCAGGGCGGGGAACATCGCCTCGTCCTCGATGGTGTGGTGGCAGTGGATCTCCTCGATGAACCCCTCGCACCAGCGCACGAGCGACCGGGTGCGCCGCGGGTCCTGGCGGTCGTAGGCCGCGGTGACCTCGGCCAGGCGCCGGGAGCTCGTCCGCAGCGCACGGTGCACGAGGAGGTAGGTGGTGGTGTCGGGGGTGGTCGGGGCATCCATGGGTCGTTCCTCTCGAAGGTGGGGATGCGATCACCTTCGGACGACCCGCTTGCGAGCCGCATGGAGCCCGGTTGGAAGCCTCCTTCAAGCGCCGTGCAGGCGCGGCGCTGCCCTGGTCAGGGGCGGGATCCCGACCAGGGCAGCCCGACCGGCTCGGCCTCGTGGGCCGGCGGAACGGGGTGCTCGTGCGAGCGTCAGGCGTCGATCTCGGCGAGGACCTCGCCGATGATCTTGGTGGCCTGGTGGGGCGGCAGCGGGTCGCCGCCTTCGGCCTCGGCCACCTCGGCGGCGAAGTCCTCGACGGCGTGGACGCCGCCCACGAGCACGTGGCGCAGCGCCTCCCCGGATGCCTCGGGGTCGTCGAGGTCGGCGACCGCCGGCTTCACCGCGTGGTCGGGCGACTCCGCGACGGCGTGGACGACGTGCATCGCCTCCTCGCGGCCCGACTTGGTCGAGACCGCCGCGCCGCGGTCGGGGTTCTGCTGGGCGTCCCACTCGGCGAGGGCCTCGTCGTAGCCGCCCTCACCGGGGTGCAGGACGCGGGTCGTGGGCTCGGCGTCGACGGCCACGTCGACCATCACGCCGTCCTCGTCGGGCTCGCGCACTCGCTGCGGGGCGACGGGGACCACGAGGGTGCCGTCGACGTTGCGCACGATGTCCATGGGGGATCACTGCTCCAGGGTTCGTCGTCGCCTCAGCCGAGGCCGGACGTGGCCTGGTACCCGGCTCTTCGCGGTTCGATCCCCCGAACGCCGGGGAACCGGGTAACTTGACCGAGCAGTCAAGTTCACAGGGGAACCCGCATGACCGATCTCACGCTCGACGAGTTCAAGGCCGAAGCCACCGCCTTCCTCGACGCCAACGCCACCCTCAAGCCCGCCGCCACCGAGTTCGTGTGGGGCGAGGGCGACGACGACGTCGCCCTCTTCGAGGAGGTCTCCCCCGAGGAGGAGGCCCGTCAGCTCGCCGACGCCAAGGCCTGGCTCGGCACCAAGTCCGAAGCCGGCCTCCACTGGATCGCCGGCCCCACCGAGCTCGGCGGCCGCGGCCTCTCGGTCGCCTACGAGAACGCCTACCGCTCCATCGAGACCCGCTACTCGGTGCCCAACCAGAGCTTCTTCGGCATCGGCTTCGGCATGGTGGTCCCGACGATCCTCGCCCACGGCACCGACCAGACGAAGGCGTACCTGAACCGCATGCGCTCCGGCGAGCTCGTCGGCTGCCAGCTCTTCAGCGAGCCCGGCGCCGGCTCCGACCTCGCCGGCCTCACCACCAAGGCCGAGCGCGACGGCGACGAGTGGATCATCACCGGCCAGAAGGTGTGGACCTCCGGCGCCCACTACTCCGACGTCGGCGAGATCATCTGCCGCACCGACGCCGACCTCCCCAAGCACAAGGGCCTCACCGGCTTCGTCGTCGACATGCACGCCCCGGGCGTCACCGTCCGGCCGCTGCGCCAGATGACCGGCGGCGCCGCGTTCAACGAGGTGTTCTTCGACGAGGTCCGCGTCCCCGACGACCACCGCCTCGGCGACGTCAACCAGGGCTGGACGGTCGCCCTCACCACGCTCATGAACGAGCGGGCGTCCATCGGCGGCGGGGGCGGAGGCGGCGGCATGGGCCTCGCCAGCGCCTCGCGGCTCATCCAGATGATGGAGCACTTCGGCGTGGCCGACGACGACGTCCTCCGAGACGAGCTGGCCAAGCTCTACACCGGCTTCCAGGTCGCCAAGTTCACGAACCAGCGGGCCGCCGAGCAGCTCAAGAAGACCGGCATCCCCGGCCCGGAGCTGTCGCTCGGCAAGCTCATGCTGACGAACAACCTCACGGCCACGGCCGAGTTCGTCGCCAAGGTCCTCGGCCCGCGGCTCATCGCCGATTCGGGCGAGTGGGGCACCTACGCCTGGTCGACGTTCGTGTGCGGCACCCCCGGCATGCGCATCGCCGGCGGCTCCGACGAGACGCTCCGCAACATCATCAGCGAGCGGGTCCTCGGCCTCCCCAAGGAGCCCGGCATCGACTCCAAGTCCCCGTTCAAGGACCTGCTCAAGAGCTGAGCGGGTGCGGCGCCGCCCGCGCCCACCCGCCTAGGTTCGGCCCATGACGACGACGGCGGCACGACGGCTCGCGACGGGGATCCTGCTGGCGGGGGCGCTGGCGACGCTGGCCGGCTGCGGTTCCGGCGGCACCGGCGACGCCACCGCCGGCTCCACGACGTCCGGGGCGGCCCGCGAGGCCACCACGGCACCCCCGGCGTCGACGTCCGCGCCCGCGTCGCAGGACCCGACCACCTCCGAGCCCTCCACGTCGTCGCCCCTCGCTCCCGAGGACGACGTGACCCAGCTCCAGTTCCGGCCGGTCGTCGGGATCGGCGCGCCGGTCGACACGACCACCACGACCGTCGTCGACGGCGGCGGCGGGCTCGTCGCCCCGAGCGCCGACGGCGCCACGACCTACACGCTGGGGCCGATCGGCTTCGATGGGACCGGGCTCCGCTCGGCGAAGGCGGCCCTCTACGACTCGTGGGTCGTCGAGGTCGAGGTCACCGACGACACGCTCCGGGCCGCCAACGAGCTGTTCAACGCCTGCTATGAAGCCACCGCCACCTGCCCAGACCTCACCGGCGGCGGCCACGGCGCGATCGCCGTCGTCCTGCTCGGCGAGGTGATCTCCGCCCCCGTGGTCAACGGCCCGGACCTGGCATCGGACGCCTTCGTGATCTCCGGCGACTTCACCAGGGCCGAGGCCGAGCACATCGCCGACCTCATCAGCTCCTGACGACCGGCCGCCTCACTCGAACGAGGGGCCGCCCGTCGAGCGGACCTCGGCCACGAAGCGCTCGACCAGCGCCAACGGGAGGCGGGCGCCGTCGACCAGCTCGACGTTCGCCGCCCCCTCGTCGGGGACCGTCGCCCGGGCCACCGTCCCCCGTCCCAGCCCGGGGCCGACGTCGTCGAGCTCGAGCTCGGAGCGATCGGGCGCCGTGAGGACGACGAGGTCGTAGAAGCGGCCGGCGACGTGCCAGTGCTCGACCTGGGGCGGGAGGCCGGAGCGCGCCGGCTCGGTGAGCTCGACCCGGTGGCCATCCGGGTCGACGACGACCACGGTGCGGCCGCCGTCTCGGGGCACCTCGGTGCCGTCTGGCACCGCCGCCAGCACCGCGTCGACCGAGGCGACCGCGAAGCCGAGGCGCGTCCCCGTCGAGCGCGGGCCCGAACCCTGCGGGTACAGCTCGATGACCGTGCCGCCGAGGTCGGCCGACAGGTGCTCCGGTCCCGAGCCGTGCTGCTCGACCTGGAACGCCAGCCCGAGCCGCTCGTAGAACGCACGGCTCGCGGCGAGGTCACCGACCCGCACGACCACGAGCGTGACGTGCTCCACCGACCCGGCCATGCGCCGAGGGTAGGTCGGGGCGGTGGCCGCTGGACCGCCGGATTCGAGGTCAGCTCAGAGGTACTCGCAGAGGTAGGCGGTGCTGCTGGCGACCTGGAGGTCGAAGCCGCTCGACCCCGGGGACGTCGAACGAGGTGCCAGAGCCGAAGGCCTGCCAGTCGTCGCTGCCGGGCAGCTTCACGACGAGCTCGCCGGACACGACGGTCATGCGCTCGGGGGCGTCGGTGCCGAAGTGGTACTCCCCCGCGGCCATCACGCCGACGCTCTGCCGGGCGCCCTCGCGCTCGTAGCCGATGCTCTGGACGCCGCCGTCGAAGTACGTGTTGTGCTGCAGGCTCATGGCCGCCGATCGTGGCAGCCCGCAGCTCCCCACGGCCACCTGGCGCCGCGCCCGGCTTCCCCGGGACTTCTTCGGGTTTCTCGGATTTCTCGGATTTCTCGTGATGGTGCGTCATCGAACGCGTGTTCGTGGGGTTCTTGTTCACGTGACGATGACCTCGGACCTCAAGGACCAGGCGCTGCGGGTGGCCGGGACGGTGGACCCCGCGCTGATGACCGGCCGCCAGGCGGCCGAGGCGATCGAGGACCTGGCGGTCGCGGACAAGGCCGTCGCGGGGACGCTAAGGACGAGGCCGCTCGCCGCAAGGCCGCGGTGACCGACACCGAGACCCGGGACCGGCGCATCCACCGGGAGCGGTCGAAGCGCTCTTGGATCGACCGCGACGGGGCGTGGAACCTGCACCTGCGCGGCACCGCGGCGGACGGGGCCCGCTTCGACGAGCAGCTCCGACCCCTCGAAGAGCAGGCCTTCCGCACCGGCCGCACCGACGGCGTCCGCGACACGTTCGAGAACCGGGGCTACGACGCCGTCTTGGCCCTGTGCGGCATCCGGCCCCTCGGCACCGATCCGGGAACCGCGGTCGAACCGGCTCCTGCGTCGCCGCCGGCGAAGATCCCCGGCGGGGCCAACACCAAGGTCATCGTCCGCATCGACCACACCGCCCTCCTGCGAGGGCACACGACCACCGGGGAGACCTGCGACATCGCCGGGCTCGGCCCGATCTCCGTCACCGCCGCCAAGGACCTCATGGCCGACGCCTTCCTCGCCGCCGTGATCGTGAAGGGCCGCGACGTGGTCAACGTCGCCCACCTCGGACGCGGCCCCAACGCCCACCAGCGCACCGCCCTCCAAGCCACCGGCACCGCCTGCTCGAACAGCGCCTGCAACCGCACCGTCAACATCCAGATCGACCACCGCACCCCCTACGCCGCCAACCCCGAGACCAGGCTCGACGACCCCGACCCCCTCTGCACCGGCAACGGCGGCTGCCACGACCTCAAGACCCACCACGGCCACCAGCTCGAACCCGGCACCGGACGGAGACGCCTCCTCCCACCCCACCACCCCGACCACCCCAGGAACCGACGCGCACCGCAAGGCGACACCGGACCGCCCCAGCACGTCGAACAGACCACCCTCTGCTGAACCCCACCGCACGGGCAGCCGATCCGAACGGTGGGCACGACCCCAGGTCGTGCCCACCGGCGCGCCCGGACGGTCGACGGTCTGCCGAGGGGCGCTGATCCGGGTCCCAGGTCTGATCCGGGTCCCACTGCGAGCGTGCCCGGGGAGCCCAGCGCCTAGGGCAGGTACGGGGCGAGGTCCTCGAGGAGGCGAGCTCGACCGCGGGCGCCGACCAGGGTGTGGACGGGCTGGCCGTCGAGGTAGAGGACCATCGTCGGGGCGCTGAGGACCTGGTGGCGCAGGGCGAGGTCCGGGCTCTCGTCGATGTCGACCTCGACGATCTTCAGGCGGTCGGCCTGCTCGATCGCGAGGGCGTGGAGGACCGGCGTCAGCTGCTTGCAGGGCGGGCACCAGGTGGCGGTGAAGTCCACCAGGACCGGCCGGTCCGAGGTCACGATCGCCTCGTCGAACGTGCCGCTCGTGAGGTGGTCCACCCGGCCGGTGGACGGGGCCGGGTCGGCGGGCGTGGAGCGGGTGGGGTCGTCGGTGAGGTGCATGAGCGGACCGTACGATCCGTACCTCGGTACGGAGTCAAGCCCTTCGTCGGGCGCGGTCCAGGTCAGGCGAGGCAGGGGTTCTCGAGCGAGAGGCAGCCGCCCTCGTCGTCCTGGCAGACGAGCAGCAGCGAGCGCAGGCGGGCGCGCACCGCCTCGAGGTCGCGGAGCTCCTGCTCCACGACGGCCAGCCGGGCCGATGCGGTGGCGAGGACCCGGGCCGAGGAGCGCGCCCCGGACTCGTCGGTCTCGAGCAACCCGGCGATCTCGGTGAGGGTGAACCCGAGGTCCTTGGCCCGGCGGATGAACGACAGCCGCCAGAGGACCCCGTCGTCGTAGTGCCGGTAGCCCTGGGCGGAGCGCTCGGGCTGGTCGATCAGCCCCCGGCGCTCGTAGTAGCGGATGGTCTCGACGTTGACGCCGGCCGCCTCGGCGAGCCGGCCGATCGTGCGCGCAGCCATGCCCCAACGCTACGGGCCGTACCCGGGTACGGGGTCAAGGACCGCGGCGGGCCGGGACGGGAGCCGGTCACCCCACGATCGACGGTCGGGCCACGCCGGCGGCGACGTGGGCGAGGAGGGCGTCGGACCACGCCGGCCCGAGGAGGGTGACGCTGGTGGGCGGCCCGTCGGTGGCATCGAGGTCGGTGGGCACCGGCAAGGCGAGCGCGGCGAGGTCGAGCAGGTTCACGAAGTTGGTGTAGGTCCCCACCATGGCGTTCACCGCCACGGGCTCGGCGAGCACCTCGGCCACGGTCGGGATGCGCGGCACCGTCGGCACCACGAGCACGTCGATCCGCTCCCAGACCGGGGCCAGTGCCCGGGCCTGCCGGGCCAGTTCGGCCTGGTCGCGGAACACCTCGAACGCCCGGAGCTGCCCGGCCCGCAGGACGATGTCGCGGACGACGGGATCTACGGCGTCGCGGTGCTCCTCGATGAACCCGCCCACCGCGTCGTAGCGCTCGGCCACGAAGGCGCCCTCGTAGAGCAGGCGGGCCACCTCCAGGAACGGGGTCAGGTCCACGGGGACGGCGATGCTCCCCGGCGCGGAGGCCAGGACCGACCGCACCGCGGCGGAGAACCGCTCGTCGCCGTCGGGGTCGCCGTCGAAGGTCAGTCCCGACGCCATGGGCACGCCGACCCGCAGGGGACCGCCGACGTCGTCGACGAGCGCGGGCGGGAGGCGGCGCCACGGGTCCTCGTCTCCCGGCGGGGAGGAGGCCGCGATGTCGGCGGCCTGCACGGCGCCGTCCACGGTCGCCGCCAGCACCGAGACGCAGTCCAGCGACCGGCACGCGGGGACGACGCCGCCCAAGCTCAGCCGGCCGCGGGTCGGCTTCACACCGACGAGGCCGTTCGTCGCCGCGGGCACCCGACCCGATCCCGCGGTGTCGGTGCCGAGCGCCAGGTCCACCAGGCCGGCGGCGACGGCGGCACCCGAGCCCGAGCTCGATCCGCCGGCGATCAGCTCGGGCCACCGCACGTTCGGCACGATCCCGTACGGGGACCGCGTGCCCACGAGGCCCGTCGCGAACTGGTCCAGGTTGGTCTTGCCCATGACCACGGCACCCGCCCGCACGAGGGCCCGGACAGCCGGCGCATCCGCGGTCGGGTGGTAGGCGTAGGCGGGGCAGGCGGCCGTCGTCGGGAGGCCGGCCACGTCGATGTTGTCCTTCACCGCGAGGGTCCGGCCGGCGAGCGGCAGGTCCTCGCCGGCCGCCACCCGCCGGTCGACGTCGGCGGCCCGGGCCCGGGCCACCTCGGGTTCCACCAGCGAGATCCAGATCCCGTCGCGCCGTTCCGCGGCGATCGCCGCGAGCGACCGCTCCACCGCGCCGCCGGCCGTCACGGTGCCTCCACCAGGTCGTCGAACTCGCCGGCGTCCGCCCATGCCTGCCGCTCGGCTTCGAAGGCCGCCTGCTGGGTCGACCGGAAGGCGGCGATCGAGCCCGCCTCCTCCGCGAGGAACCGCTCGTGGTCGCGCAGGCGGAACGTCGTCTCCTCGATGTCGATCGCCAGCTCGCCCGCGCCCTGCTGCTCCCGGAGGTCGAGCAGCTCGTCGGCCGACACGGGGTACCACCGGAGCTGGTCGAACGGCCGCAGCAGCCACGGCTCGGCGAAGTGCGGGCCCCGGGCATCCCGGTTCCACACCTGCACGGTGCGGCCCACGAACTGGTAGCCGCCGGGCCCCTCCATCCCGTAGATGCAGAGGTACGACCCGCCGATGCCGACCGAGTTCTCGGCGGTCCACGTCCGGGCCGGGTTGTACTTCGTCGTCACCAACCGGTGCCGGGGGTCGAGCGGCGTGGCGAGCGGGGCGCCGAGGTAGACGTCGCCCAGGCCCAGCACCAGGTACGAGGCGTCGAACACGATCCGCCGCACGTCCTCGACCGACTCGAGGCCGTTGATCCGCCGGATGAACTCGATGTTCCAGGGGCACCACGGCGCGTCGGCCCGCACCCCGGCCACGTACCGCTCGATCGCCTCCCGAGTGGCCGGGTCGTCCCACGACAACGGGAGGCGGACGATCCGGGAGGGGAACGCCTCGTCGCCCAGGTCGCCGAGGTCGGCGCAGGCCTCGCGCACGGCGGCGAGGGCGGCGGTGGTCGTCAGCTGGCGCCCGTCGACCTGGATCAGGAGCGAGCGGACGCCGGTCGTGGCGTCCACGAGCCCGGGGCCGAGGTGCTCGCGCACCCAGCGGTCGAGGGCCTGCACCCGCAGCCGCAGCTGGAGGTCGAGCGCCATCTCGCCGAACTCCACCAGCAGGAAGCGGTCGCCCGCCTGCCGGTAGGTGATGGCCGGGCTCCCGGTGGTCTCGTCGCGGGCGAGGACCCCGGTGCCGGGCTGGGAGGCGCGCACGAGGGCGCCGTTCCACAGCGGCCGGGCGATCGGCTCGATGCGCCCGGTCGCCCGGTCGAGCCACGCCCGCCGGCGCTCCCCTGCCTCCTCGGCCTGGGCCAGGGTCCACGGCACGAGGCGGACCGCGTCGCCGGGGCGCAGCTGGCCCAGCTTCCACCGCTCCGGTTCGGCGACGACCGCGGGGCACACGAAGCCGCCGAGGCTCGGCCCGTCGGGGCCGAGGATCACCGGCATGTCGCCGGTCAGGTCCACCGCCCCGATCGCGTACCCGGTGTCGTGGATGTTCGACGGGTGGAGGCCGGCGTCGCCCCCGTCGGGCCGGGCCCACCGGGGCTTGGGGCCGATGAGGCGCACGCCCGTGCGGGCCGAGTTGGCGTCGATGCCCCAGGTCGTCCGCCACAGGGCGTCGACGCCCGCCGGGGTGAGGAACTCGGGCGCGGTGTGCGGGCCCACCAGCACCCCGATCTCCCACGTGCCGTCGAGCCGGGGTGCCATCCCCGGAGGCAGCGAGCCCGGCCCCGCCTCCGCGTCGGCCCCGATGGCGAGCACGTCGCCGGCAACCAGCGGCCGGCCCTCGTGGCCGCCGAAGTTGGCGAGCGTGAACGTGGCCCGGCTCCCGAGGTAGGCGGGCACGTCGATGCCGCCCCGCACGGCCAGCGTGGCCCGGACGCCGGTCCCGTCGATGCGCCCGATCGAGACCGAGCCGCCGGGGGCCACCGGCACCGGCTCGTTGGCCGGCGCCAGCCGGCCGTCGACCTCGAGCGCCATGGCCGCCCCGACCAGGGCCACCACCGCCCCGTCGGGGAAGCGGAGGGTCGGACCGCTCGTGGTCAGCTCGAGGGCGGCAGCGTGCGCGGCGTTGCCGACGACGCGGTTGGCGAGACGGTGGGACAGGTCGTCCATCGGTCCGCTCGGCGGCACGCCGACGTGCCAGTACCCGGTCCGCCCGGGCACGTCCTGCACGGTGGTGAACGGTCCCCCGTCGACCACCTCGATCCGCGCCGCCACCGGCCCGACGGCCGGCTCGACCTGCACCCGGTCCGGTGCTTCGTCCACGACGGTCACCACGGTCACGACGCACCCGGACGGGAGATCGTGAGGCGTACGGGGGTGGGGTCGAAGCCGTTGCAGGGGTTGTTGATCTGCGGGCAGTTCGAGATGAGGACGAGCACGTCCATCTCGGCCCGGAGGTCCACGTGGAGCCCCGGCGCCGAGATGCCGTCGACGATGCCGAGCAGCCCGTCTGGCCCGACCGGCACGTTCATGAACCAGTTCACGTTCGAGACGAGGTCCCGCTTGGACAGCCCGAACCGCGAGCCGGCGTCGAGGAAGTTGTCCACGCACGCGTGCTGGTGGAGCGTGTGGTGGCCGTAGCGCAGCGTGTTCGACTCGCGGCTGCAGGCCCCGCCGATCGTGTCGTGGAACTCGATCGCGGTGTCCGCCACCGTGAGCATCGGGTTGCCCTCGTTCGAGCGCAGGACGCTGCCCTCCACCAGGAAGATGTTGCGCTGGGCGGCGATCGTGTCGGCCGCCGAATAGCGCTCGACGTGGTCGTGGGCGTTGTAGAGGAGGCAGTCCACGGCCTGGTTGCCGCCGAGGTCGACGATGCGGAGCACCTCGCCCGCTCGGACCACGTGGGCCCACGCCGCCCGGGCCTCCACGACCTCGTCGTGCACGACGGTGCCCGCGAGGGGCGGGGCACTGATGGGTGCGGCGCTCATCGGACCGCCCCCACGAACTGCTCGGAGTTCTCGAACGCCCGCAGCCGCTCCGGTGTGGTGGCCCGGAAGGGATCGGGTTCGGGTCGCTCCGCCTCCCACGAGGTGATGCGCACGCGCCCGGCCGTCGCGTCGGGCCGGTCGTCGAGGGGGTGGGGCGCGACGGCGAGGAGGACCACGAGGTCCAGCTCGGCACGCAGGTCGAGATGTGCCCGAGCCCCGGTGGGCGGGGCCAGGTGGAGGCCGCCGTCGGCCGCGACCCGCACCGGGGCGAACAGGTTGATGCCGGCGGTCAGGTCCCGGCGGCCGAGGTCGTGACGGGCCGCGGCGAGGGCGAGCAGGTCGCGCGCTGCGGGGTGCGGCCCGTGGGCGGCGCCGTGACCGAACCGGGCCTCGTTCGTGCGCCGGTTGCTGTGCCCGCACAGGGCGTCGTGACCGGTCGAGGTGTCGGCGGTGATCGTGGCCAGCACCCGGCCCAGGTCCGAGAGGAGCAGGGCGCCCTCGCCCAGGTACGCCTGCCACTGGACCTTCACCGTGTCCGCCGGGTTGAGGCGCTCCGAGGTGAGAGCGGCGTGGTGGAGCTGCAGGTTGGCGCAGGTCCCGCCGTCCAGGTCCGTGAAGCGGATCACATCACCCCGGCGCACGCGGCCCGAGGCGTACCCGCCCGAACCCAGCACCTCGTCCCAGGTCACCGCGGCGGCGGACACGCCCTCGGGCAGGTCCACCGCTGCGGCCGCCGGCACGGTGGCCTGCGTCGCCGCGGTGGCGCCGGCCTGCGACCGGGCGTGCGCCAAGGCGGCCTCCAAGCTGTCGGTGGCCGGTTCGTCGATCGGGTGGTCGTCCATCTCGCTCCTCGAGCTCCGAGGTTTCGATGCGGCATCGAAACAACGGAGCGATCGTCCCCGCCGCCACCTCCGAGCGCAACCACTTCGGGCACCTGTTCACACGGCCGAAACGGGAACAACACACCCCCGTGCCCATCGCCGTCGTTACGATTCCCCCGTGGCCGAGGACGCACGAGTCGACGCACCGCGCCGCGCCGGCCGGCCTCGAACCGACGCCCGTCCGGTGGTCGGCGACCCCACCGACGAGATCCTCGCTGCGGCCAGCCGCCTGATCGGCGAGCTCGGCGTCGGCGGCACGCCGATGAGCCGCATCGCGTCCGAGGTCGGCCTCAAGCAGTCGTCGCTCTACTACTACTTCCGCCGCAAGGAGGAGATCCTCGCCGCAATGGTGGCCCGGGCCAACGTGGTCCCGTTGGAGCTGGTCAAGCAGGTCGCGGCCGGGGGCGGCAGCGCCGGCGCCCAGCTCCACCGCTTCGTGCGGGCCGACGTCGCCGCCCTCTGCGCCCTCCCCTTCGACATCAACGACATCCACCGCATCGCCGTGCGCGACCCGGTGGAGTTCGCGTCGTACTGGAAGGAGCGCGAGTCGCTCGAGCGCCAGCTCGCCCGCATCATCCGGCGCGGCACCGCCGACGGCGACCTGCGCAGCGTGGACCCGAAGCTCGCGGCGGTGACCGTGCTGTCGAACGACGAGGGCGTGCAGAACTGGTACCGGCTCGGTCCCCGCTGGTCGGTCGCGACGATCAGCACCCACCTCGCCGACCTGGTCGTGCAGGGGCTCCTCGCCGACCCCGCGCGGCTCGATGCGGTGCGGGCCGAGGCCGACGAGCTGGGGTCCGTCAACGCCTGACCCGGCCGAGTTTCGATACTCAATCGAAACGGATACTCCCCGTTCGCAGGTCCGAAACGACCCGGAAACAGAGCGTCCTTACCGTTCGGGCATCCACTGGTGGCGTCTCGTCCACCGGTGCTCGGAACAGGGAAGGACCTCCATGCGCAACGGCACACGACGCATCGCCACCACGCTCACGGCCGGGGTGCTGGCCGCCAGCCTGCTCGCCGGGTGCGGTAGCAGCGGGGGCAGCGACAGCAGCGGAGGCGGCGGCTCCGGATCCGCGTCGAGCGGCGACACCATCAAGATCGGCTACAGCGCCTGGCCGGGCTGGTTCCCCCTCACCGTCGCCGAGCAGGAGAAGGTCTACGAGGACGCCGGCATCGACGTCGAGATGGTCTACTTCACCGACTACACCGCCTCGCTCGACGCCCTCGCCGCCGGCAAGGTCGACATCAACGCCCAGACGCTCAACGACACGCTCTTCGGGGTGGCCGCGGGGAGCGAGCAGACGATCATCGTGGCGGGCGACAACTCCACCGGCAACGACGCCATCATCTGCGACGAGTCGATCACGTCGGTCGAGGACCTGGCGGGCAAGACCATCGGCGCCGAGGAGGGCGTGGTCGACCACTTCCTCCTCCTCCAGGGGCTCGCCGAGGAGGACATGACCCAGGACGACATCGACTTCGTCGGCGTCAAGACCGACGCCGCGGCCGCCGGGTTCGCCGAGGGCGAGTTCGACTGCGTCGGGGTGTTCGCCCCCTTCACCGTCCAGGCGCTCGAGCGCGAGGGCTCGCACGTCCTGTTCGACTCGGGCGACTTCCCCGGCGTCATCCCCGACCACCTGGTCGCCGCCACCTCGCTCGTCGAGGAGCGCCCCGACGACGTCCAGAAGGTGGTCGACGGGTGGTACGCCACGCTCGACCTGCTCGACGAGGACCCCGACGGGACGACGGCGATCATGGCCGAGCAGGCCGGCCTCTCCCCCGAGGAGTACGCCGACCTGGCGTCGGGCACGACCCTCTTCGACGCCGAGACCGCCCTCGACGCCTTCGAGGACCGCAAGGACGACCCGACCTCCCTGCCGGAGATGGCCCGGCGCATCAACCCGTTCCTCCTGGAGTCCGGACTCGTCGAGGAGGAGGCGCCGCTCGACGGCCTCTTCGCCCCGCAGTTCACCCAGGCCTACGTGGACGCCAACGGGTGACCACCGTGGACCGGGCCGGCTCCTGGCCGGCGAGCAGCGCCGTCGCCGGCACGACGGGTGAGGCCACCGCCGTGGCCGAGGGGTCCCGCCCCTCGGGCACGCGGGGCCGGCCGCCGTCGAAGCTCCTCGGCATCCGCACCGAGGTCCCCGCCGCCTGGCGCATCGGGTTCGGCGTGGTCGGCGTGCTCGGCCTGCTCGCCCTGTGGTTCTGGTCGTCGAGCGGCGGGTCGGCCCTCATCGCCACGCCGACCGAGAGCTGGACCGCCTTCCGGGAGATGGTCGGCGACGGCACCTTCCAGACCGATCTCTGGGCCTCGGCCCAGCGGGTCCTGATCGGCTACTCGATCTCGATGGCGATCGGCATCGTGCTCGGCATCGCCACCGGCACGTTCGCCTCGATCGACGCCTTCTTCGAGCCGATGATCGGGTTCCTCCGCTACATCCCGGCGCCGGCCCTGATCCCGTTGTTCCTGCTGCTGCTCGGCATCGACGAGAGCCCGAAGATCTGGCTGATCGTGGTCGGCACCGCCTTCTACAACGTGCTGATGACGGCGGACGTCGCCCGCAACGTGCCCCGGGAGATGATCAACGCCAGCTACACCCTCGGGGCGGGACGGCTCCGCATCCTCCGCAAGGTGATCCTCCCCCACTCCCTGCCCGGGATCATCGACGTGGCCCGGATCAACCTGGCTGCCGCCTGGAGCATGCTCGTGGTGGCCGAGCTGCTGGCCGCCCAGTCGGGCCTCGGCTACCAGCTCATCCGCTCGCAGCGGTTCCGGGCGATCGACGCCATGTTCGCCATCCTGATCGCCTTCGGCGTGATCGGGCTGCTGAGCGACGTGCTGCTCCGCCAGGTCCGCAACCGCATCGCACCCTGGGCCCGCTCGTGACCGCCACCGAGCCCACTCCCACCCTCTCCTCGGTCCTGCGACCGGGCACCCCGAAGCTCGTCGTCGACGACGTGTCGAAGGTGTTCGCCGGCCGCAAGACCAGCGTGACCGCGCTCGACCACGTCGACCTGCACGTGGACCAGGGCGAGCTCGTCTGCCTGCTCGGCGCCTCGGGCTGCGGCAAGTCGACCCTGCTGTCGATCATCGCCGGGCTCGAGACCGCGACCAGCGGCGTCGTCACCGTCGACGGCGACCGGGTCGTCGGGCCCGGCGCCGACCGCGGCATGGTGTTCCAGGCCTACTCCCTCTTCCCGTGGAAGACCGTCGCCGAGAACATCGCGTTCGGCCTCGAGACGGCGAAGTGGCCCAAGGCCCGGCGCGAGGAGCGGGTGGCCGAGCTGCTCGGGATCATGGCGCTCGCCAACTTCGCCGACGCCCTGCCGAAGGAGCTCTCCGGCGGCATGCGCCAGCGGGTGGCCATCGCCCGGGCCCTGGCCCCCGAGCCCGACATGCTCCTGCTCGACGAGCCGTTCGGCGCCCTCGACGCCGAGACCAAGCGCCACATGCAGGACTTCCTGCTCACGCTCTGGAACCGCACCGGCACCACGATCCTCATGGTCACCCACGACATCGAGGAGGCGATCTACCTGTCGCAGCGCATCTACGTGCTGGCCGCCCGGCCGGGCCGGGTGGCGGCCGAGATCGACATCCCCTTCGGCGGCTCCCGGGGCCCGACCACCAAGCGGGACCCGAGGTTCCTCGACCTGCGGGAGGAGCTCGCCGAGCTCCTGGCCACCTGACCCCGCGATTTCGGGTCACCTGTGCACCCCACAGCAGCACGAACGACCCGAAATCCACCCGCCGTGCCCGCCCACCCGATTTCGGGTCACCTGTGCACCCCACAGCAGCACGAACGACCCGAAATCCGGTGGGGCGCCGTAGCGTGGTCGGCGACCGACCGGAGGCCCGATGGCGACCGAGACGACGACCGACGAGATCTCCGACGAGGAGCTGGAGCGCCTGGCCCTGGCCGCCACCAGCAGCGAGGTGCCCGACGACGCCGTGCCCTGGAGCCCGACGGGCCGCGACCCGCTCATCGCCGACTGGTACATGCCGGCCCCCACCGCCACCCGCCGCGACCTGAAGACCCGGGTGGTCACCGCTGTGGTGATCGGCTCGATCGTGGCCATCAACGCCGCCGGGCTCTGCGTCACCTACGGGCGCGTCATCCTCGGCTGACCGAGCGCCACTCGTAGCGGACGTCGGGCGCACCCTCCTCGTTGTCGCCCCCGGTGCCGCCGACGGCGACGAACCCGTGCCGCTCGTAGAACCTGCGGGCGCCGGCGTTGGCGGCGAACGTCCAGAGCGCCAGCCCGGCCGGCCGCTCCTCCTGCGCCAGCGCGAGCAGCCGGCTCCCGATGCCGACCCCGACGTGGTCCGGGTCGACGTAGAGCTGGTCGAGCTCGTCGCCGTGAAGCACCAGCAACCCGACGACCGACCGCCCGGCCTCGGCGACCCACACCTCGCGCTCGGGCAGCACGACGCGGTGGAACCAGTCCCGCACCTCGTCGTCCGGGTGGACCGGCGCCGGGATGGCTGGCACCGACGCCGCCCGAGACCGGAGCCAGACCGCAGCGATGGCCTCCCCGTCCGACGGTCGGGCGCGCCGGACGTCCGTCACGGGCGCGCGGCCTCGGCCGGCCGAGCGATCGCCGGCGCGGCCACATCCTCGTTGTCGACGTGGATGGCCGAGGGCAGCGGACCGACGGCCTCGACGTAGCGCGCCCACCCGTGCCGGTAGCGAGGCCAGCGCGCCCGCTCCAGCCTCCGGTCGAGCTCGGCGGCCCGCTCGGTGGGCTCCTCGGGGAGGTCCCGTTCGAGGTAGCCGAGCCACGCCGCATCGGCGCGCCGGTCCGCGTGCAGGACCACCGACTCGTCCCAGTACGACCGGAGCTCGGCGCGGTGCACGAACAGCCCGTCGAAGAGGAGCACGGCCCGTTCCGGCACCAGCGCCTCGATCGGGCGGGCCGAGTCGGACGGCTCGTCGAAGGCGCCGACCAGGACGGTCGGCGCGCCCGAGCGGAAGGGCTCGAGCAGCGCAGCCGCGATCACCTCGAGCTGGTGCGAGTCCGCGACGTAGCCCTCGGGCGACGACGCACCGCGGCGCATCCGCTCGTGCCGGGGGCGGTGGAACAGGTCGGTCGTCGACCGGACGACGGCGTGGCCGCGGGCCTGCAGCGTCCGGCCCAGCTCATCGGCGAACGTCGACTTGCCGCTCCCCGACCGGCCGTCGACGCCCACGAGCACGCGTGCGCCGCGGTGGCGTGCGACCTGGTCGGCCACGGCGTCGAGGACCGAGGTCCGCGCCGCCGTCACCACCGGGTCCGGGTTCCCGTCGAGTCCCACCGGCATCGACCGAGTCTGCCCCGGCCCCGCCCGCTCCGCCGGGACGCGGCTACTCGTACATCTGGAAGCGGGGGTGGCGGCCGGCGAGGCGGTCGTCGTTCTGGTTGCCGACGAGGCGGTCCCACAGGTCGCCCTCGTGGGTGGTCACGTAGAAGCGGCCGGCCTTCACCTGCGCCAGGGCGTGGCGGGCGCCCACCAGCGGGTCGAGGCCGCCGTCGCTCAGGATCTGGCTGATGCTGTCGCTGGCGAGGTGCGACGACTCGGTGTCGGTGGCCTGGTCGAGGTCCGCCGGGCGGTTGCGGTCGCCGTGGTCGATGTTGGTGGCGACCATGCCCGGGCAGATGACCGACGTGCCGACGTGGGCGGCGCCGGCGAGGCCGAGGTCGTGCTGGAGGCTCTCCATCAGGCCCACCGCGGCGAACTTGGAGGTGCAGTAGACGGCCGAGGCCGCCGAGGCGACGATGCCGGCGATCGACGCGGTGCCGATGACGTGGCTGGGCTGGCCGGCGTCGATGAGCCGGGGCACGAACGACCGGATGCCGTGGACCAGGCCGCGCAGGTTCACGCCCATGACCCAGTCCCAGTCGTCGAGCGTGGTCTCCCACGAGTAGCCGCCGGCGAACACCCCGGCGTTGAGGCAGACGACGTTGATGCCGCCGGTGCGCTCCCACGCCACCCGGGCCGCGTCCTCCACCGCCTTCGGGTCGCTCACGTCGCAGCGGACGCCGGACACCTCGCCCTTCCCGAGCGCCTGGAGCTCCGAGACGGTGAGGTCGAGGGCGCCGGCCTCGACATCGGCGAGCACCACGTGGGCGGCGCCGTCCTCGAGCAGCGAGGTGGCCAGGCCCCGGCCGATGCCGCTGGCCCCGCCGGTGACGATGGCGGTCGCGCCGGTGAAGTCGTCCATGTCATGCCCCCTGTTCGAGCAAGGTCTTGGCCCAGTCGATGCTGGCCGCGTTGGATGCGAAGAAGTGCTGGCCGCCGGCGTGCAGGTCGCGGAACGCCCGCTGGAAGGCGCCGCCGCGCAGCGCCACCGTGCCGGCCAGCCGGTAGGCCTCGTCGGCGATGTCGACGCCGGTCTGGTTGACGTGCACGCACGCCTGGCGGACGAGGTTCGAGGTCCGCACCGACAAGAAGTCGCCGGTCTCGGCGCACTCGGCCTCGGCCTGCTCGGCGGACTCGCGGACCCACGCCCGGCCGGCGGCGTACTTCGACTCGAGGCGGGCGATGGTGATGAGCCCGTGGTCGGACTCGCCGATCGAGCTGGCCGCACCCATCCGGGTGCGGGTGACCGCGGCGCGCAGCTCGTCGAGCAGGCGCCGGGTCACGCCGAGCGCCCACGCGGCGTGGCCCACCGCGGTCAGCGGCAGCACGCCGAGGCGGTGCATCGCCGAGCCCCGGTGGCTGACGGGCGCGAAGAAGTCGAACGTGTGGCGGTCGGGGATGCGGACGCCCTCGAGCCGGTAGTCGACCGACTGCGTGGCCTGGAGGCCCAGCACGTCCCAGTTGCCCTGGACCTGGGCCTGGTCGACGGGCAGGACACCGAAGCGGTAGCCGGGGTCGCCGCCGTCGGCGGGCGAGGCGAAGAAGCCGCAGCCCGCCAGGTTCGCCACGGTCAGCCCGGAGCCGAACTGGTAGCTGCCGTCGACGACCCACGCGTCGCCGTCCTCGGCGCCGGCGCCGTTGGGGGCGAACTGGCCGGCCAAGCGGGGCACGCCGTCGGCGAAGACCTCGTCGGCGCCGTCGTCGGCGAGGTAGGAGCCGAAGTACGAGGCGGCGGAGTCGATGGCGAAGGCCACCCAGCCGATCGAGCCGTCGGCCCGGGCCAGCTCGGACCAGACGTCGACGACGTCGAGGAGCGGCAGCTCGTTGCCGCCGACCTCCTTCGGGACCGACACGGCGGCGAGGCCGGCTTCGGCGATGCGGTCGAGGGCGACGGGGTCGAACGAGGCCCCGACCGGAGCCGCGGCCCCGATGGCGTCGAGCTCGTCGAACAGGGCGGCGGCCGCTTGCTGCGGGGTGGGCATGCGCCGGTGTCTACACGCAGGTGCCGGTCCGTGCGTCGCCGAACGCTCGGTGCCGATGGACGTCACCGCACCCTGGACGGACGTCCCATCCCGGGTCCGCCGGTGTCAGGTGTCGAACAGGGTGCCCTGCGGATCCGGCCGCACGTAGCGGACGGCACCGGTCCACGGGATGTCGTCCATGAAGGCCCAACTGCGGCGGTGGATGGCCGAGGGCCCGAGGCCGCGCAGGGCCTGCTTGTGGCGCGGGCACGGGTAGCCCTTGTTCCAGGCGAAGTCGTACGCGGGGTAGCTCTCGTCCTCGATCCGCATCATGCGGTCGCGGGTGACCTTGGCGAGGATCGACGCCGCCGAGATGGACAGGCAGGTGGCGTCGCCCTTCACGATCATGGTGGTCATCCCGCCGCCGATGAAGTCCCACTTCCCGTCGATGAGGAACTGGTCCGGGGCGACGCCGAGGCCGTCGATGGCCCGGCGGGCCGCGAGGCGCTGGGCCTCCGACATGCCGAGCTCGTCGCACTCCTGCTCGGAGGCGTGGCCCACGGCCCACGCCTCGCACCACTCGGTGATGCGGTCGAACAGGGCCTCGCGCTCGCGCTCGGTGAGCATCTTGGAGTCCCGGATCTTGTTGACCCGACCCTCCTTGGGCAGGACGACGGCGCCGATGGTGAGCGGGCCCGCCCAGGCGCCCCGGCCGACCTCGTCGATGCCGACGACGACCTCGTGCCCGTCCGCCCACAGCGCCCGTTCCCTGGTCAGGCCAGGGGCGGACCGCTTGAGCGCCTTGCGGAGCTGGGGAGCGGTCTGCGGAGCCATGGCATGGGGAACCTACCGCCACCGTCCGGGAAGCCGCACGGTGCCGTACTGACCGTGCCGGCGTGGAAAGATCGGGAGCCGGTCCGTCCCCCGCCCGGCCGATCGCACGCCCCCGCCAGGGCCCACCTTTGCCACCAGACACCGCCTCCACCCTGTCCGAGGACCGCGAGCCATCGACGGCCTCCACCGAACCGGCCGCTCCGGTTCGGATCCCGCACGCGCCGGGCCTCGACGGCCTCCGGGGCGCGGCGGTGGCCGCGGTCGTCGTCTTCCATGCCGGTCCGCCCACCTGGATGCCCGGCGGGTTCCTCGGCGTCTCCCTGTTCTTCACGCTGTCGGGGTACCTGATCACCACGCTGGTGCTCGCCGAGGTCCAGCGCGACCGCTCGATGGGCCTGGCCGGGTTCTGGTCCCGCCGGGTCCGGCGCCTGATCCCGGCGCTGCTGCTGGTGGTGCTGGCCGTGGCCGTGATGGCCCGGATGACCAACCTCGGCCGGGGGATCCGCGGCGACATCATCGGCGCGCTCACCTACACCACGAACTGGCTGGAGATCGCCCGGGGGCAGGCCTACGGCGACCTGTTCCGCGCCCCGTCGCCGCTGGTCCACCTCTGGTCGCTGGCGATCGAGGAGCAGTTCTACATCGTGCTCCCGCTGGCGGCCTGGTTCCTGGCCCGCCGGGCGCCGGATCGGCTCCGCCGCAACCTCACCATCGGGGCGGTCGGCGTCACGGTCGTCGGCTTCGTGGCCACGGTGCTCACGAACGACGCCACCCTCGCCTACTACGGCACGATCCACCGGGCCCCGGAGATCGCCATCGGCGCGCTGCTGGCCTGCGCCACCCGGCCCACCACCGAGCGGCCGCCGGTCTGGCTCACCCGTGCCGCGTTCGGCGCGCTGGCGATCACGGTGGTCCTGTGGTGCACGACGCACGTCTCCGACGGCTGGGTCACCGGCGGCGGCCTGGTCCTGTTCGCCTGCCTGTCGGCGGTCCTGGTGCGCACCGCGTCCCGTCCCGGGCCGGTGTCCACCGTGTTCTCGGTGTCGCCGCTGCGGAGCCTCGGCCTCATCAGCTACGGCCTGTACCTGTACCACTGGCCGATCGTGGTGCTGCTCAGCCCGCCCCGGGTGCACCTGGCGCCGGTCCCGCTGTTCCTGGTGCGGGTGGCGATCTCACTGGCCCTCGCCATCGTCTCCTACTTCCTGGTCGAGCAGCGGTTCCGCCGGGGCCGCCCCGAGACGCCGTCGGGCACCGTCATCGCCATCGGCCTCGCCAGCCTCGTCGTCACCCTGGTCGTGGCGCTGGCCATCGCCCCCACCGGCCCCAAGGAGCGGGTCGTCCGCAAGCCGGCGCCGGCGGTGGTCGACCCCGAGGACGCCGTGACCCAGACCACCACGGCCGAGGCCCCCGGCCCGGCGCGCTTGGCCATCGTGGGCGACTCGGTCCCGAACTGGATCATCCGCGACGGCGGGTCCGGCCTCGACCCGGAGCGGGTCGCCCTGGTCGACGGCACGCTCGAGGCCTGCGACGCCGCCCGTGGCAACCCGGTCGCCCGGTCCACCACCGGCGCCCTGGTGCCCACGCCCGAGGGCTGCACCGGCTGGCCGAGCCAGTACCCGCAGTTCTTCGAGCGGGCCGACGACGTGGCGGTCCTGATGATCGGCGGCCACGCCGTGCTCGACCGCCAGATCGAGGGCTCGTTCCGAGGCCCGTGCGATCCCGTGGCCGGGAAGTGGTACCAGAACGACGTCGAGGAGCGGCTGCTCTTCCTCCAGCAGTACGCCGAGCACGTCGTGCTCGTCCTGCCCACCTGGGCCGATGACCTGGCCGAGTGGATCTACCCCACCGACCACATCGCCCGCATGGACTGCGTCCGCAGCGTCCTGGCCGACGCGGCGAAGGCCGAGGGCGCCGACGTCGTCGACTTCGCCGACTACGTCTGCCCCGACGGCCCCGGCCGCTGCCTGCCGCTGCGCACCCGCGACGGGATGCACATCGATCCCGACAAGGCCCCGCAGGCCCTGTCGTGGCTGGTCGACCAGGTGCTCGACATCACCGGAACGGGCCCGCCGGAGGAGCAGGGCGGCTCGACCACGACCACCACCGAGGCGGAGGGCGCCAGCGAGGGTGCCGACGCCCCGGTGTCGCCGACCAGCGGCAACTAGGCCCGCGCCACCGGCGCCGGGCGCCTACCGTGCGCCCATGGGTTCGTACCGGTCGAGCGGCTCCGCCCTGAGCGCGTTCAGCCACCGCTCCACCTTGTCGTTCGCCTCGGCCTGGTCGTTCGCGTCAGCGGGGTCGCTCCTGTCGATCGGGTCGGCCGGCTCGGTCCTGTCCATCGGCTCGGCCGGCTCCGTGCTGTCCATCGGCTCGGCCGGCTCCGTGCTGTCGTTCGGCTCGGCGGGCGCGGTCGCCGGGGTCGGCGCCACGCCGGGGTCCGACGCCACCGTCCTCGCGGCCCGGCTGCTGGCCCTGGGCGCGCTCGTCGCCGCCGGCTGCCACGCCTTCGCTCCCACTCCGTCCTGATCCGTCCCGACTCACGCACCGACTCCCGTCACCGAGGTCCGATGAACCCGACGCCCGCTCCCGGCACCGCCAGCCGCCGTGCCTTCCTCGCCGGGGCCCTCGCCCTGGCCGGCGCCTCCCTGCTCGATCCCCGCCAGTTGGCGGCGGCCCGGGCGCGGGCCGCGCTCCTCCCGGCCGGGAACCTCTTCCCGCTGGGCGTCGCCTCGGGCGACCCCACGTCGACGAGCGCGATCCTCTGGACCCGCCTCATCAGCCCGGACGGCTCGCCCCTCCCCTCCACCGACATCGCCGTCGACTGGGAGGTCGCCACCGACGAGGCCTTCGCCGACGTCGTCGCGTCGGGAACGGCGCCGGCCGTCGGCGTCCTCGCCCACTCGGTGCACGTCGACGCCACCGGCCTCCAACCCGACACCTGGTACTGGTACCGCTTCTCGGCCGACGGCCGCACCAGCCCCACCGGCCGCACCCGCACGTTCCCGGGTGCCGGCGCCAGTCCCGACCAGGTGCGCTTCGGGCTCGCCACGTGCCAGAACTGGAGCGACGGCTACTACACGGCCCACGCCGCCCTGGCCGAGGAGGACCTCGACTTCGTCGTGTTCGTCGGCGACTACATCTACGAGCGGTCGAAGTCGTCGGGGCCGCGGCCGATCTCGCTTCCGCTCTCGCAGGACCTGGCCACGTACCGGGCCCGCTACGAGCTCTACAAGGGCGATCCGAACCTCCAGGCCAGCCACCACGCGTTCCCGTGGATCGTCACCATGGACGACCACGAGGTCGCCAACGACACCGTCGGCGACGCCGGCCAGGAGGGCGCCGGGGCCGGCGACCCCGCCGCCATCGCCGCGTTCCGAGCCCGGCGCGCCGACGCGTTCCAGGTCTGGTACGAGCACCAGCCCCTGCGGCTCCCCGCCCCCGGGGGCCCCGACTACACGCTGTTCCGCACCGTCGAGCACTCGGACCTGCTGCGGTTCTTCGTGCTCGACGGCCGCCAGTTCCGGTCCCTGTACCCCGATGGGAAGGGCAGCGGCACCGACACGCCGGCCCGCCACGCGGAGAGCCAGACCATGCTCGGCGCCGCCCAGGAGTCGTGGCTCGACGAGCAGTTCGCCGCCACCGACGCGCGGTGGAACGTCGTCGCCCAGCAGACGGTGATGACGGCGACGCCCCTCACGATCGGCACCACCGTCCTCTACAACTTCGACCAGTGGGACGGCTACGTCGCCGCCCGCGACCGCCTGCTGCGGAGCCTGGTGGACCACCAGGTCCGCAACCCGATGGTGCTCTCCGGCGACATCCACCTCGCCGGCGCCGCAGCCCTCCGGGTGGGCGACTACGAGGCGGCCGGCAACCCCGACGTCGCCTACGAGGTCGTCGCCACCTCGATCAGCAGCGGCTTCGGCGACGACCTGCTGCCGGTCTTCGAGGCGGCCATCCCCAAGATCACCTGGGTCAGCTACGCCAACGCCCGCAAGCGGGGCTACAGCGTCATCACGGTCACCGCCGACTCGTTCACCACCGACTTCCGGGTCATGGCCACCACCACCGAGCCCACGAGCACGGTGAGCACCGACCACACCGACGTCGTCGCGGCGCGGGAGCCGGTCACCCTGCCGGTCGAGCCCGAGGAGACCACGACCACCACCACGCCCGACGACGGCACCACCACCCCCGTCGCCCCCGGTGCCGTCCCGGTCGACGGCACCGCCACCTACACCGGGTGATGCGGTGACCGACGGCGCCACCCACACCTACCGGACGTCGCTGACCTGGTCCGGCTCCACGGGCGTCGGCTACCGGCTCTACGACCGGGCCCACGCACTGCGGGCCGACGGCGCCGACCCGACCCTCGACCTGTCATCGGACCCGGCCTTCCTCGGCGATCCGTCGCGCCTCAACCCCGAGCAGCTGCTCGTGGCGGCCGCATCGTCGTGCCAGCTGCTGTCGTTCCTCGCGGTCGCGGCTCGAGCCCGCCTCGACGTGGTCGCCTACGACGACGCCGCCGAGGCGGTGATGCCCGAGGACGACCCGCCCGTCCGCATCACCCGCATCGACCTCCGGCCCCGCGTGGTCCTCGCCGACACGGGCGCCGCCCGACCCACCGACGACCGCCTGCGCCACCTCGCCGAGGTCGCCCACCGGGAGTGCTTCATCGCCAACTCGCTCGCCTCCGAGGTCGTGGTGTCGCCGTCGTTCTCGTGGCGGGACCAGGCCTCGCCCACCCCCGGTTCCGATACCGCTGACGGCGGTTGACGGAGACCTAGTCTCGCCGGGTGACCCACGGCGCCGACGAAGCCCCTCCCCGCCCTGCCGGGCTGGAGCCGGGCACGCGGGTCGAGGTGCGCACCGGGTTCGACCGCTCCTGGGCATCGGGCTTCGAGGTCCACGAGGCGACCGACGCCGGGTACCGGGTCCGCCGCCGCAGCGACCAGCAGGTCCTGCCGGTGACCATCCCCGCCGGGGACGTGCGCAAGGAGCGCAAGAACTCGATGTGGTGGGTCTGAGCCGACCCGGCGACGGCGGGCGCGTCAGGCGGCCGTGATGCGGACGTCGACGTCCTCCACGACGTCGGCGGGGTCGTGGCCCTCGAACTCGTAGTGGCGGACCGGCTTGGCCGGCTCGATGACCTGGACCTCCCCGTCGACCGAGCGGGCCAGGTAGTGCAGCTCGAAGTCCTCTATGCCGAGCACCACCCACACCGGCTCGCCCTCGGGGATCGTGATGGCTCCCGGCGTGGGCGTGGCGGCCAGCGTCACCTCGATGTGCCCGTCGTCGCTCTCGACCGGCTCCTCCTCGCCGTCGATCCCGGCGTAGGGCGTGCCGGGCCCGTGGGTGTCGGCGGCGAGGGTGACGGTGGGTCCGGAGGTCACCGTCAGGTCTCGGCGCACCCGGTGGGCCGGGTCGAACGGCTTGCCCAGCTCGTGGACCCGCAGCACCTGGGCCACCGCCCGACCCGGGAAGCGGTCGAGGAGCTCGAAGCCGAGGTCGCCCTGCGTCGGGTCCAGTGCGACCAGGTGGTCGCCGTCGAGCCGGGCGGGCACGGGGACGGGCAGGTAGATGTCGGCGTCGAAGTTCGGCGGGGCGATGGTGAGGGTGCGGTCGCCGTCCGCCGGTCGGAGGTCGTCGATCTCCCGCTCCTGGGCAGCTCGGGCATCGTCGAGGTCGCGGCGGGTGTCACCGCTCGTGGCCACCGACACGAGCAGCAGTCCGACCACCAGCAGGGCTGGGATCGCCGCGCTCGGCACCCGGCGCAGGATGCTCGGCCGGTCGGTGGCCAGGCGGTCGATGCCGGCGCCGGCGAGCACCGCCGCCACGGCCAGGATCGGGAACCAGTAGAGCGGCCCGAGCAGCAGGTGGAGGCGGTAGGCCCAGGCGTTGGCGGCTCCCCACCACACGAAGTAGCCCGCCGGGAAGACCAGGGCCTGGGCGACGAGCAGCCAGCCCACGCTGCGCTTCCGCACCGCCCGGAAGCCGAGGTAGGCCAGCACGAGGACGAGGAGCCCACCCGGCAGCCAGTCGGTCAGCGACGCGGCGAAGGCGAGGAACGTGCGCCACGCCTCGCCAGGGGTGAAGTCGTAGAAGCCCTCCGCACCGGGGTCGGCCAGGCTCGACCGCGGACCGAACCCGAACGTGTCGTTCGGCCCCACCAGCGAGAACGCGAGCGTGAACAGCTTCCCCGTGACCGCCCGGTTGTAGGCGAAGAACAGCACCGCGAACGGCGAGGCACCGAGCGCGATCCACCCGATGTCGCGCCCGATCCGTCCGCAGCGCCACCGCTCCGCCAGGAACCACACCCCGAGCGGCACCAAGCCGAGCACCGCGTCGAACGGCCGGTGGAAGACGCCGAGCGCGATCACCGCGCCCGCCCCGGCCCACAGGCGCGCCGCCCCGGTGCGCGAGGCGCGCAGGACCAGGGCCGTGGCCCCGCAGAGCAGCGCCGCCGACGCCGGGTACGCGAGGTACGTGCCGGCCTGGATGAAAAACCAGGGCGACGTGGCGAACACGAACCCCGCGGCCAGCGCGGCGCGCCGCCGCAGCGTGACCTCGTAGGCCAGGGCCGCGACCGCGAGGGCCGACGCCAGCCCGGTGACCGCGAGCGCGCCCTTGGGGCTCCCGGTGACGGCTTCGCTGGCGGCGATGAGCGCCGGCCAGGGCGGCTGGTACTTGAACACGACCCGATCGCCCTCGACCCCCGACAGGAACGGCAGGAAGGAGGGGTCGTGGTCCGCCGCCGAGAGGGTCAGCTCGCCCGCTCGCAGCGCGTTGGCCTGCGACAGGTAGCCGGCGTCGTCCCGGTCGGGCGAACCGACCGGGAACAGCCGGGAGGCGACGAAGACCGGCAGGACAGCGGCCAGCACGGCCAGCAGGACCCAGGCCGCCCAGGTCCAGGGACCGGGTGGGCGCGGCGCAGCCGCACCCTCGACGCCGTCATCGATGGCATCCGGGGCACCGTCGACGGGGGCGCCCTCCACGAGCCCGTCGCGCGCCCCGTCAGGTGGGATCGGATCCGCCCCGCATGACGTTGATGAAGTCCTCGACGTCGATGGCGGTCAGCGTGAGCGTCTTCAGCGTGCCCCGAGCCGCGAGGGTGCTCGCGACCCGGGCCATGGTCCCCTCGTCGGGGGCCTCGAGGATGTTCAGGAAGTCGTACGGACCGAGCAGGGCGAACTGCTCGAGCACCTTCACGCCCATGGACTCGACGTCCGCGTTGACCTCTCGGAGCCGCTCGGGGTTCTCCCGCATCCGAGCGTGGCCGTCGGGTCCCAGCGTGGAGAGCATCACGAACTTCGGCATTTCCGAAGGGTAGTGCCACCCCGTAGCGTTGAGCCATGCCCGCCGCCGCTCCTCGCCAGGTCAACGTCGTCCCGCACACGCACTGGGATCGGGAGTGGTACAAGCCGTACCCGCTGTTCCGGATGCAGCTGGTCGAGCTGCTCGACGGGCTCCTCCCCCGCCTCGAGGGCGACGACTCGTTCGCCCACTTCCAGCTCGACGGGCAGCTCGCGGTCGTCGACGACTACCTCGAGATCCGACCCGACCAGGGCGACCGCATCGCCGCGCTCAACGAGTCCGGTCGGCTCTCGTTCGGCCCCTGGTACACGCTGCCCGACGAGTTCCTCGTGTCGGGCGAGACCCACGTCCGCAACCTGCGCCTCGGGCTGGCCACCGCCGCCCGCTTCGGCGGCTCGATGCGGGTGGGCTACCTGCCCGACATGTTCGGCCACGTCGCCCAGATGCCCCAGATCCTCGCGGGGTTCGGGCTCACCGATGCCGTCGTGTGGCGCGGCGTGCCGGCGGCCATCGACGCCCCGGGCTTCTGGTGGGAGTCGCCCGACGGCACCCGGGTGCGGGCCGAGTACCTCACCGACGGCTACGGCAACGGCGCCCGCATGCCCGAGCACGGCAAGGAGCTCCTGGAGAAGATCGACTCGTTCCGCGAGGCCCAGGGCAACAAGGTCGGCGACTCGATCCTCTGGATGAACGGCACCGACCACCTCCTGCCCCAGGCCCACCTCGGCCGGGTCGTCGCCGAGGCCAACGAGGCCTCCGACGAGTACCGCATCGTCGTCACGTCGCTCGCCGCCCACATCGCCGGCATGCCCCGCGAGGGCCTGCCCACCTGGCAGGGCGAGCTGCGCTCGGGCGCCCGGTCCAACCTGCTCATGGGCGTCGCGTCCTGCCGGGTCGACGTGAAGCAGGCCGCCGCCCGCGCCGAGCGCTGGCTGGAGCGGGTGGCCGAGCCGCTCGCCACCTGCTGGCAGCCCGCCGACGCCTACCCCGCAGCGTTCCTCGACTACGCCTGGCGCGACCTCATCCGCAACGCCGCCCACGACTCCATCTGCGGCTGCTCGGCCGACGAGGTGAACGACGCCGTCCTGCACCGCTACGCGGAGTCCACCCGGGTGGCCGAGGCCATCGCCGAGCGGGCCCTCATCCGCGTGCTCGCGGCGTCGCAGCAGCCGGCGGTGGCGGTCAACCCCACCAGCCGCGAGCGGGCCGGGATGGTCACCGCCATCATCACCGGCGACGTCGCCCCGCCCCACACCCAGCAGCTCTCGGTGCGCGACGCCGTCGACCGCACCCACACCATCAACCGGACCACGGCGGTGCCCGTCGTCCAGCGGCTCATCATCGACGACCCCAAGGTCAGCAGCGCGGTGGTCGAGGAGCAGGCGGACGGCACCGTGATCGCCACCTTCCAGGCCGACAGCGGCCCGAAGCTCCAGGACATGACGGCGCTGCGCCTCCAGCTCGAGGCCCTCGCCGAGGCCGACCCCGAGGGCATCGTCCACCTCGACATCGCCCGCTCCCGCGCCACCCAGGAGGTGCTGCTGCGAACCGAGCCCGTCCCCGGGTTCGGCTGGCGCGGCCTCGCCCCTGCCGACCTCGGCGAGCACGCGGTGCGCAGCACCGGGCAGGGCATCACCAACGGCCTGGTCACGATCATCCCCGACCAGGGCGACGGCACCTTCAGCGTCAACGGCGTCGCCGGCATGGGCAAGATCGTCGACGACGGCGACGAGGGCGACACCTACAACTGGTCGCCGCCGGCGTTCGACGGGGCCATCGAGCGGCCCCAGCACATCGACGTCCTGGTCACCGAGGCCGGCCCCGTGCGCGGCCGGGTCGAGATCACCCGGCGCTACCGCTGGCCCACCCGCATCGACGGCGGCCGCCGCGTCGGCCCGATCGACGTGTTCGTGTACACGACCGTCGAGCTGCGAGCGGGCGAGGACCTGGTCCGCGTGACCGTCCGCTTCGACAACCCGTCCACCGACCACCGCGTCCGCGCCTGGTTCCCGCTGCCGGAGCCCGCGGCCGAGTCCGTGGCCGAGTGCGCGTTCGCCACCGTCACCCGCGGCCTCACCGCCGAGGGCGGCCCGAACGAGGTCGGCCTCCCCACCTACCCGTCGCGGCGGTTCGTGTCGGCCGGCGGGCTCACCGTCGCCCACGACGGCCTGTGCGAGTACGAGCTGGTCGACATCGACGGCGAGGGCGACGAGGCCCGGGCCTCCTCCATGGCCGTCACCCTGCTCCGCTGCGTCGGCCTCATCTCCGCCGGCCCGATGGCCATGCGCGCCCTGCCCGCCGGCCCGCCCACGCCCACCCCGGCGGCACAGATGATCGGCCCCCACGAGGCCGAGCTCGTGCTGCACGTCGGCGGCCGCGACCCGTACGCCGTCGCCGACGAGGCGTTCACCCCGCTGCTCACGGCCCGCTTCCCCGGCAAGGACGGCCTGGGCGACCCCGATGCGTCCGCCTCGGCCCTCCAGGTCGACGGCGCCGAGGTGAGCGCGCTCACCCGCCGCCCCGACGGCCGCATCGAGCTGCGCGTGGTGAACACCGCGAGCGAGCCCGCCACGCTCACCGTCGCGGGCCGCACCGGCCAGCTCACCGACCTCGAGGGCACCGAGCTCGGCGAAGCCTTCACCGGCTCCCTCGACCTCGCCCCCCACAAGATCGCCACCATCGCCCTCGACTGACCCCGGGCCGTTCGGCTCCGGGTCGCTCGGCCTCGGGCCGCCCCAGCTCCCACGTCGTCGGGGGGGGGTGGGGGACCGGTCATCCCGTCTCGACACAGGCGAACCCACGCGCCCACGGCGCCGGTCCTCCTCGAGCGTTGTCGTCCGCTGCACCTCGGTGGCGACGGCCCTCCACCGAACTTGTCGTCGAACGACACCCCCTACGTGCCGTTCGACGACAAGAACCGACCTCGGAGCGAACTTGTCGTCGATCGACACCCAGAGCGTGCACTTCGACGACAAGAACCGACGGGCTCTGGCCAACGAGGCGGGCAAACCCAGTCGAGGACCCGAGGAGCGATGCCCTGGCCAGCATGGGTTCGGCGACCCGGGTGCAGGACGAGCGTCCGATGACGGCTGCGATGCGACCCGCGACCAGCTCGGACGCCCGGGAGCCGCACGGGGTTACGCGACCACGTCGACGGGGGTGCCCAGCGGAGCGAGCTGCACCATCTTGGTGATGTTGTCGTTGGTCATGCGGATGCAGCCGTTGCTGACGTTCTGGCCGATGAGGTCGGGACGGTTCGTGCCGTGCATGGCGATCTGGCCGACGCCGCCGCCGAAGCTCTGGAGCACGTCGGAGAAGCCGCTGACGCTGACCTGGTAGGCGCCGTAGGGGCCGGTGTCGTAGGGCACCTTCACCGCGCCGTCGACGAAGAAGTTGCCGAGCGGCGTCGGGGTCCGGTCGGTGCCGACCGCGACGGAGTCCTGCATGATCACCTGGTCCCCGTGGAACACGGTGACCCGCCGGGCGCCGACCTCGATGAGCACCCGGTTCGGCACCGTGCGCAGGCGCACCTCGGCGCGGGACACCCAGGCGGTCAGGTTGTTGGGCCGGGACGAGACCCGCACGTGGAGCCACGGGCCCTTGTCCTCGAGCACGAGGAACACGACCGGGAGACCCTCCCACGTGGGGTTGTCGAGGCTGGGCTTGGCCGCGAGCGGCACGTCGGGCGACTCGTAGAGGTGGACGACCGGTCCGGCGGCGTCGGCGACGGCGTACGACGTGGGCGCGGTGGGCTTCGCGAGCTCCCACGTACCCGCGACCGAAGGGGCCTGGGGCGCTCGGGCGGAGACCGTGACCGACTCCGGGGCGACGGGCGCTTCGGCGCCGCCGAACCCGAGGGCGGCACCGACCGCGACGACGGCGATCGCCACCGCGACGGGGATCGCCTTCAGCCAGGGCCGTGCCATGGGCGCAGAGGCTAGATGGGGTCCTCGGCCGGTGTCTCGTCCCGAGCCGCATCCGCAGCGGCCCGCTTGGTGCGCCGGGCGGCCCGGCGCTCCTCCATCTCGGCGACCCGGGCCTCGCGCCGCTCGGCCCGCCGGCGCTCGGCCTCCTGCCGCGACGAGCGCGGCGGCTCCTCGGTGGACTCGCGGCGCACGAGGAACAGCGGCACCTTGCCGATGTCCTTCAGGTTGCGCGAGCCGATCGACTTCCAGAACAGGCCCTCGGCGTCCTCGATGGCGTCGACGATCTCGCCGGAGACGACCACCGACCCGGGGAAGGCGATGTTCACGATGCGACTGGCGCGGTTCACGACCGGGCCGTACAGGTCGGCTTCCCGCTGGAGGACCGGACCGGAGGCGAGGCCCACGCGCACGTCGGACAGCTCGTCGTCGTCGCGGTAGGTCTCCGACAGGGACAGGGCGATCTCCACGGCAGATGCCTCGTCGGGCACCGAGAACATGACCTCGTCGCCGATCATCTTCACGACGCGGCCGCCGAGCCGGTTGACGGTGTCGTAGGCGATGCCCTCGAAGCGGTCGACGACGCCGGCCAGCTCGTGGGCGTCGATCTGCTGGCTGAGCGCGGTGAAGCCCACGAGGTCGGCGAACCCGACCACGCGGTGGTCCGGGTCGCCCTCGGCGTGCTCCCGTGCCATGCGGGCCCGGGCCTCGGCCTGGACGTGACGGCGCCACACGTAGTCCATGACCTGGAGGAGCATGGGCAACAGGAGCGGGGCGATGGCGGCGAACCCGTCGTCGCCCCGAGGCCGGGTGGACACCCGGGGCTCGTCGGGGTCGACGCTGTCGATGAGGGCGCTGGCGACGCGGGACAGCGAGGAGCCGATGACGCGGGCCATCTGGATGGTCAGCTCGTCGTCGATCCAGCCCATCGCCAGCAGCTGGCCGATGGTGCGGAGCATGTCGACGTCGACGTCGGTGAAGAGGTGGTCGCCGACCTGCGGCTCGGCGAAGCCGAGCGAGCGCCACAGCCGGATGATCTGCTCGGGCGAGAGGCCGCTCAGGTCGGCGATGCCCTGGAGGTCGTACTCCCCCGGCTCCGGCACGACGAGGTGCTCGATGGCGAGCAGCTCGAGGTGGTGGTCCTCGCGCGCCTTGGCGATCTGGTCGTCGGCCATGCCCGCCGCCCGCAGCAGCTCGGTCATGTCGCCGGCGTCGAGCGCCGGGCCGAGGTCGTCGGCCGGCGGCGGGTCGAGCCGTGGCTCGACGGCGTCCGCGCCGGCCGGTTCGGGCTGCTCCGGCCCGTCCTGGTCGGTCACGAGAAGGTGCCGCCTTCGGGCAGCGGGGGCGGGGCCGAGCCGGGGTCGTCGCCCTCGGGGCGCATGTGCTCCTGGAGCCCGGGGTGCTCCGCGACCTCGCGGACGAGGTCGATGCCCTCGGGCGGGGCGACCTCGGCGAGCAGCGCGTCGCCGCGGAGCTCCGTGGTGGACCACGTGGGGTCGAGCCCCGGGATGGTGAGCGCCACCGGTCCGACGTCGGGGTGCGGGGCGAGCTCCCACAGCAGCGCCGGCCGGGTGCCGTGCCAGCGGATCGCGAACGAGACGACGCCCGAGGCCGTGGGGGCGTCGTGCAGCTCCACGCCGTTGCCGTACCAGGTGGGCGGGAGCACGGGGAGCAGGGCGAGGCCGTCGGGCCGCTCGGCCACCAGGAGGGAGCGGGCGGCGACGATGACCGCGCCGGCCGCCGCGAGGTCGTGACCGATGCCGCGGCCGTGGCGGCCGGGACCGGACCAGGCGCTCGTGCTGCTGGCCTCGGCCAGGACGCGGGTCAGCTCGTCGTGCCCGCCGGCGTCGCCGGCCGCCAGCGCAGCGGCGGCCGCCGCGAGCCGGTCGACGGCGTCCTCGGGCTCCGTGGCCGCTCGGCCGGCGAGGCGGTCGGCGAGCCGGGCGACCTGGGCCGCGGCGCCGGGCTGGTCCCGTCGGGCGAGCACGTCGACGGTGGAGCGGAGGGCGGCGACCGCACGGGCGCGGTCACCGGGCTCGAGCCGGCCCTTGCGGTCGGCCCGGTCGATGCGCTCGACGGCGGCGGCGACCTCGGGGAGCATCCAGTCGAGCAGGGCGTCGTCGCGGTGCAGCAGCCAGTGGCTCGTGAGCAGGCCGAGGGCGATCACGTCGAACGACGGGTCCGGGTCGGCGAGGCGCTCCTGCCAGCGGGCCACCACGTTCATGACGTCGTGGGGCTTGTCCAGCAGGTCGAAGGCGCGCAGGATCGCGTCGGTGGCGCCGGGGTCGACGTCGGGCTCGTCGGCGCCGTCGCGGCGGACCGCCTGGCCGTCGTGGGCGAGCAGGACCTGGGTGCGCGCCCGCTCGACCGCCACGTGCAGCCGGCGCTCGGGGATCTCGAAGCGCGGCCCGCGTCGGTGGATCTCCCACCCGGCCGCGACGGCCTCGCTGTCGGGCACCACCGCCGGGTAGCGCAGCGGCTCGGCGGGGTCGACCTCGCCGACGGGCACGAGCGCCCGCAGCACGGCGGTGTGGGGCACCGGGTAGAGCAGCGCGAGCGTGGCCATGCCGTCGGGGCAGCGGGCGGTCACCAGCTCGGAGCCGGCCTCGTTCGCCGTGACGACCTCGACGACGTCGCCGTCGGCCAGGTTGCCGGCCTGCACCCGGGCCGGCCGGCGCGGGAGGACCACGGCCGGGGCTCCGTCGACGCGCACGAGATGGGCTTCGTCCCGACCGGTGCCGCCGGCGACGGGCTCGATCGTGATCTCGGTGGCCGACCCGAGCGAGTCGGCCATGAGCGGACGGAGCACGAAGGCCACGGCCAGCGGGACCGGCGTCTGGTTCTCGACCTCGACGACGACCCACTCGTCGCCCACGGTCCGGGGCGAGCGGATGCCGTACGCCCGGTGGACGGCATCGCCGCCGGGGATCCGGGCCCGGGTCTCGACCATGGGCACGTCGGCGGCGAGGTCCTGACGCACGGCCGCCTCGCGGGCCGGGACGTACCAGCGGTCGTCGCCCCCGATCCACCAGTCGAGGCTCCAGCCCTCCCCCACGACGAGGCCGTCCGGGTCGACCGCGGTGGCGGTGGGCGAACCGACGGTGCCGACCAGCGTCCAGGCCGGCGTACGACGGTCCTGACCTGCGGCGATGCCGCTCGGCAGGACCCAGCCGGCGTCGGCGAGCTGGGACGAGGTGACGACGGGGGTGGGGACCGTGGCGGTGGCGCCGGTCTCGGGGGTGACGGGGCGGCGGCGGAACATGGCCCCTGGGGTCTATCCGGCTGGGCTGATCCCGTCCATCTCACGGCCGGTGCCGCGGCGCAGCAGCCCGGTGTACGCCTCGGCGGCGGTCCGGCCCTCGTGGCAGCAGGCGAACACCTCGGACCCGATGGGCATGTCGATGCCCAGCTCGTGCGACAGCTCCATCACCACCCTCGACGTCTTCACGCCCTCGGCGACCATGTTCATGGAGGCGATGATCTCGTCGATCGTCTGGCCCTTTCCCAGCAGCTCGCCGACGTGGCGGTTGCGGCTCTGCGGGCTGATGCACGTGGCCACGAGGTCGCCCATGCCGGCCAGGCCGGAGAAGGTGAGCGGCTCGCCGCCGAGGGCGACGCCCATGCGGGTCACCTCGGAGAGGCCCCGGGTGATGACGGCGGCCCGGGTGTTGTCGCCGGCACCGAGGCCGTCGGCCATGCCCGAGGCGATGGCGATGACGTTCTTCAGGACGCCGCCCATCTCGCAGCCGATGATGTCCTCGTTCGTGTACACGCGGAACAGCTCGGCCTGGAAGATGTCCTGCACCGCCCGGGCGATGTTGTGGTCGTCCATCGCCACGACGCTGGCCGCTGCGTGACCGGCGAGGATCTCCTTCGCCAGGTTGGGCCCGGTGAGGATGCCGACCGGGTGGCCGGGGAGGATCTCCTCGATCAGTTGGCTCATGCGGAGCTTGGTGCCGAGCTCGAGGCCCTTCGAGAGCGAGATCACCGGGACCCACGGCCGCAGGTACGGCTTCACCGACTCCAGGGCGCCCCGGAACCCCTGCGAGGGGACGCCCATCACGAGCAGGTCGGCCTGCCGCACCGCCTGTTCGAGGTCGGCGGTGGCGCGCAGCTGGGTGGGCAGCCGGTAGCCCGCCAGGTAGTCGCCGTTCTCGTGCTCCTGGTCGATCTGCTCGGCGAGCGTGGCCCGCCGCGACCAGAGCACCGTGGGCGCGTTGTGGGCAGCGAGCGCGGCGACCGTGGTGCCCCACGATCCGGCGCCGATGACGGAGACCCGGATGTCCATGGGCCGGGACACTAGGCCGACGTCCCCGTCGATGTGACGGGTGCCACCACCAGCGGGGCCGGCCCCGACCGCACCGGCACCCGGCGGCCGCCGGTAGCGTGGCGCGCGTGCAGGCCGCCGTCGTCGTCCCGGTGAAGGCGTTCCACGCCGCCAAGCTGCGCCTGGCCCCGGCGCTGTCGCCCGCGGCCCGGGCGGTGCTCGCCCGCGAGATGGCCACCCGGGTGGTGCGGGCAGCCGGGCCGCTGCCGGTGATCGTCGTCTGCGACGACGAGGCCGTCCGGACGTGGGCCACCGAGGTCGGCGCCACCGCCCACTGGACCCCGGGGCTCGGCCTCGTCGGCGCGGTCGAGGCCGGCGTCGAGGCCGCAGCGGCATCCGGTGCCGACCGGGTGGTCGTGGCCCACGCCGACCTGCCGCTCGCCACCGGGCTGGACCACGTCGTGGGCACCGAGGGCGTGGTGATCGTGCCCGACCGCTGGAACGACGGCACCAACGTCATCGCCGTCCCGGCGGCATCGGGCTTCCGGTTCGCCTACGGGCCGGGTTCGGCCGAGCGCCACCAGGCCGAGGCCCGCCGGCTGGGGCTGCCCCTCCTGGTCGTCGACGACCAGGTGCTCGGCTGGGACGTCGACCAGCCGGGCGACCTCCAGCTGCCCAGCGGCGAGGACCTGGCGACAGGGGCGGTGTCGTGACCGGTCCGACGTCGCGCGACCTGGCGGTCCCGACCCGGGCGCTCGCCGTGGGCGCCCACCCCGACGACATCGAGTTCGGCGCCGGCGCCACCCTCGCCCGTTGGGCCGCCGCCGGGTGCGAGGTGTCGCTCCTCATCTGCACCGACGGCTCCAAGGGGACGTGGGACCCCGATGCCGACCTCGACGCCCTCGTGGCCACCCGCCAGGACGAGGCCCGGGCCGCGGCGAAGGCGCTCGGCGCCACCGGCCCCGTCGTGTTCCTCGGCGTCACCGACGGCGAGCTCGAGAACGACCGGGCCACCCGGTCCGAGCTGGCCCGGTGGATCCGGGAGCTCCAGCCCGACGTCCTCCTCGGCCACGACCCCTGGAAGCGCTACCGCCTCCATCCCGACCACCGGGCCGGCGGGTTCCTCGTGTGCGACGCCCTCGTGGCCGCCCGCGACCCGCACTTCTTCCCGGAGCACGGCGTCGCCCACCACCGGCCCGACGCGCTGCTGCTGTTCGAGGCCGACGAGCCCGATCACGCCGAGTCCGCGGACGACACCGGCCTCGCCGCCAAGATCGCGGCCCTGGAGTCGCACCGCTCCCAGTACGAGTCGACGATGTTCATCACCGACGACCCGGAGGCGGGCGCCGCCGAGCAGGACCGGTTCCGGGCCGAGGTGCGTGCCGGCCTGGCCGAGGCCGGGGCGTGGGCGGGCATCGCCCTCGCCGAGCGCTTCCGCTTCCTGCCCACCGACCGCTGACCCGGGCCGATCGGCGGCGAGCGACCGCCGTCCGGGATCTGCTCAGGCGCCGTCGACGCCCGGCTGGATCCGCCGGCTGGCCAGCACCCGGAAGGCCTCCCGCACGACGTAGTCCGCGGTTGCCGAGGCGGCGTCGGCGTGCTCCACCACATCGAGGCGCGACGGGTGCTGGGCCGGATCGAGGAACGCCACGACCGTCCCGTCGATGAGCGGTGCCGGCGAGCCTCGGCGGTCCTCGCAGTAGTCGGACCAGCCGACGACCAGCCAGGGACGGCCCGCCAGCGCAGACCGCACCGCAGCACGGGCGTGGTCCGGGTCGTCGAGCGGGACGCCCACCGCCTCGAAGGCATCTCGGATCGAGACCTCCCAGCCGGGGATGCGCCACGTCCGGGCCAGATCGGCGAACCGGGTCCAGACCTCGTCGTCGGTCATCCCGAGAGCATGCCAAAGCCAGCCGGGTGGCGACCGAGGGGACCGGCATCGATCGACCAGCTCGGCCCGATGCCGTCGATGCGGCCGGCCAGCGGCACCCGGCGGACCGGGCCCCACGCGGTGGCGCCCGCCTCGAGTGCGGCGTCGGCGATCGTCGCCGAGGACGGCAGCCCGTCCGCCGCCGGGTTCGCCTTCACCACGTTCGCGGCGCCGACGAGCGAGCCCCGGACGTCGGCGGCGGCGCCGTCGGCGACGAGGCGGGTGAGCGCCCGGCACGTGGCGGCGGCCAGCAGGTGGCCGATGCCGTGGTCGAGCGCCTGGGCCGGCAGCGGCGTCGGCCGATCGGCCCCCGCTGCGTCGGCGCCCGCCGCGGCGACGCCGGTGCTCATCTGGACGAGGCTGTCGAACCCCCGACGACCCGCCCACGGACCGGACCACCCGTACGCGTCGTGCGTGACGGTGACGAGCGCCGGATTGATGCCCCGCAGCCCGTCGGGCCCGTAGCCCAGCCCGCGCAGCGCGCCCGGCCGGAATCCGCCCACCACGACGTGCGCCTCGGCCACCAGCGCCTCGAACCGGGTCCGATCCGCCGGGTCGGCCAGGTCGAGGAACGCGGTGCGCTTGCCGGCCGTGGCCTCGGGCAGCAGCGCCGGCACCTCGTCGAAGCCGGGCGGGTCGATGCGCAGCACGTCGGCGCCGTAGCCCGCCAGGAACCGGGTGGCGACCGGCCCGGCGATGACCCGGGTCAGGTCCAGGACCCGGATGCCGGCGAGCGGCGCCCGGCTCGCCGGCTGCGAGAGGTCGGGCCCGGTCCCCCCGGAGATGGGGACCGGGGCACCGATGACCACGGGACGCTCGTCGGCGGTGGCCTGGCCAGCGGGGTGCAGCGCCCACGCCTCGGCCGAGCGCATGACCGCCGCGCACCCGCCGGCGGCGACGACCGCCGACTCGAGCTCGTCGGCCTTCCACCTCGCGACCTCGGCGGCGACGGCCTCCCGGTCGGCCGGCACCCCGAGCACGGCCAGGACGGCGTCGAGGTGGTGGCGGTAGTTCGTGTGCAGGCGGATCCAGCCGTCGGCCGTCGGGTGGTCCCCGGCCACCGGATCCCAGATCGGGGGCAGCTGCCAGCCCTCGGCCTGGAGGAGCCCTTCGAACCGGAACGACGCCGAGGCCCCGAGCCGGTCGACCTCCACCGCGGCGAGCGGTGCGCCGGACCGGACCGCAGCCAGCTCGGCGACGGCGAGGGCGGCGGCGCCGACCGTGGCCGAGGCGAAGCCGGTGACGTCGTAGATCGACGGCAGCACGCCCTGCGGGCCGACGAGGTCCACCCAGCCGGCGAGGTCCGCCGCGCCTCCGAGGTCGGTCCAGAGGCGGCGGAGGAGCTCGTGATCGGTCATGGACGCCAGCCTGCGCCCCCTTTCGCATTCGATCAACGTTGATTATCGTCAACGTTGATGAATCAAGACCTCACCGCCAGCCAGGTCGCCGACCGCCTCGGGGTCGAGCGGTCCACCGTCTACGCCTACGCCAGCCGCGGCACGCTGACCCGGCGGCCGGGACCCGACGGGCGCACCTCCGTGTACGACGCCGACGAGGTCGAGGCCCTCGCCCGCCGGGCCCGTCCCCGCTCGACCCGGCGCCGCGTCGGCGCCGTCGACGTGGTCATCGGCACGACCGTGAGCGAGATCGGCGACGGCTGGGTCCGCTACCGGGACCACGACCTGATCGACCTGGTCAGCTGGTGCACGTTCGAGGACGCCTGCCGCCTGCTGTGGACCGGCAGCCTGGACCCGACCGACGACGACGAGGTCGACCCCCGCGCCCGGGCAGCAGCCGTCGAGGCGGTCCACCGGCTCACGGCGGCGCTCCCCCTCGATGCCTCGGTGACCTCGCGGTTGAGCGCCGGCGCGATCGCATCCTCGCCGTGGGTGCCCCGGGCCCGCACCGAGGCCACCTCGGTGGCCGCCGCCGTGATCCTGCTCGATGCCCTCCTGGCATCGCTGCCCCTGGTCGGCGCGGCGAGCAAGGATCCGGCGGCCGACCGGTCGGTCGCCGCACGGCTCTGGCCGCGCCTCTCGCCGCTGCCCGCCACCGCCGAGCGGATGGCGGCGCTCGACACCGCGCTCGTCCTGCTGGCCGAGCACGAGCTGACGACCTCGACGCTGGCCGTCCGCGTCGCCGCGTCGACCCGGGCCAAGCCGGCGGAGGTCGTGTTGGCCGGCCTCGGCACCATGAGCGGCCCGTTCCACGGGCGGGCGGCGGTCCGGGTCCACCGCCGCCTCGCCGAGGGCCTCGGCCCGATCGACACCAGCCCGCTCGCCGGGTTCGGCCACGGCGTCCACGCGTCGGGCGACCCCCGCTTCGCTCCCCTGCTCGAGCCGGTCCGGGCCATCGCCGACGCCGACCGCCGTGCGGTGATCGACCGGTACGTCGAACCGGTGCGGGGCGCCGACGCGTGCAACGTCGATGCCGCCCTGGGCGCGCTCGGCTACGCCGCGGACATGGCGCCCGGCATGACCGAAGCCGTCTTCGCGATCGCCCGGACGTCGGGCTGGCTGGCCCACGCCTACGAGGAGGCCGACGAGACGCCGCTGCGCTACCGGGGCCGCACGCTGTACCGCGGCCCCCGCTGACCGGCGCCTAGGACTCGGTGGGCACCCAGTTGCCGTGGAAGCCGAGCGGGACCCGGGCCGGCAGGTGGACCGTGGCGACCGGACCCTCGGTGGGTGCGGCGGCGTCGAGCACGACCAGGTCGCAGGTCCCGGACGGGACGTCGTTCACGAGCGTGAGGTACCAGCCGTCGTCCTCGGCGGCGTCCTCGGAGCGGGGCACGAAGACGGCCTCGCCGGCGATGCGGTCCGTCCCGAACGAGATCGTCTCGCTGGCCTTGCGGTCGGCGTCGTAGCGGATCAGGTCGGCCGACGGCCACTGGAGGGCGTCGTCGCTCATGCCCAGCTGCACGCCCCAGCTGAAGCGGTGGCGGCGCCCGACGGCCCGCTCGTCGACCCGGGGGAACTCGATGGGCCGGTCGTCGACCTGCTCCTCCGTGGCCTTCCCGGTGACCCGGTCGAACGTCCACCGCCAGATCGCGGGCGGGCCCTCGTCGGGGCCGTTCTTCTCGTGGTCGAACATCCGCGGGTGGCGGGCGACGTCGATGATCACGCGGTCGCCGTCGTCACGTGCGTTCACCGGGTGGAACACGTAGCAGTTCTCGATCTCGAACCACTGCACCTGGTCCGGCGTGCCCTCCAGCGGGAGGATGCCGATCCGGGCGCCGTAGTCCGGGTTCCAGCTGTAGGGCAGGTTGTCGCCCGCGATGGCACGGTCCAGGTCGAGGGTGCAGGGCAGGTCGTAGAGCACCATCGACGTCTCGGTGATCGAGCAGTCGTGCACCATCGGGTTGCCCGGGACGGGCACGTCGACGGCGTGTTCCACCCGCCCGTCGGCCCCCACCACCACGTACTCGATGACCTCGGGACGGGCCCAAAAGTAGTTGGCGGCGTGGAGCTTGCCGGTGCGCGGATCCCGCTTGGGGTGGGCGGTGAAGCCGTTGGGCAGGGTGCCGTCGAGGTCGGTGAAGCACACCGTGGCCAGCTCCTCGTCGAGCTCCGCGATCGGCCCGCCCGCCTCGATGATGGCGAGGGTCCGACCCGCGTGGCCGATGACGTTGGTGTTGGCGATGTCGCCGAACACGCCGCTGCCGGGCACCGGGTCCTCGCCCAGCACCGCGCTCACCGCCGCGCTGCGGATCCAGCGGTTGCGGTACCACTCGGCCCGCCCGTCGCGCAGGCGCACGCCGTGGACCATGCCGTCGCCCACGAACCAGTGGTGCTTGAGCGGGTCGACCGGCCCGATCGGGTTCGGTCCGTTCCGCAGGTAGCGGCCGTCGAGCTCGGGCGGCAGCGTGCCGGTGACGTCGAGGTCGACCGCGGTGGTCTCGACCTCGACGGGAGCGAAGGGCCCCTGGACCCAGCGGTTGGTGGCGGTGTCGGTCATGGCGATCCCCCTGATCGTGCGACGGGACCCGTTGTACTCCTCCCCTGCGACGGGTGTCGGCGGTGTGACCGATGCCCGGACGCGACGAAGGGAGGGCCGGAGCCCTCCCTTCGTGCAGAACGTCGGACGGCGCTGCCGCCCGGCGGGATCAGCCGTTGACGGCGTTCTTGAACGACGCGCCGACGGAGACCTTCGGGACGTCCTTGGCGGCCACCGGGACCGACTCACCCGTGCGCGGGTTGCGGGCCGTGGTCGCCTCCTTGTGCACCTTCTGGAAGGTGAGGAAGCCCGTGAGCGCGATCTTGTCGCCGTTCTTCACACCGGCGGTGACGACCTCTTCGAACGCCTTCAGCACGGCAGCGGCAGTGGTCTTGTCGGTGCCAGCCGAAGCGGCGACCTGGTCAACGAGCTCGGCCTTGGTGATGTTGGCCACAGCCAACCTCCTGGTTTGTAGGGGTAATGCGCTCCGCACGGTAGGCGCGCGGCGGCGGACACCAAGTATTTCCCCGTTCTGTCCCGATTTCGCGGATACCCCTACGATCGGGCGGTGCTCGAGGACGGGACCTACGACGTCTTGGTGGTCGATGCCGAGGAGCTCGACGAGCCACCCGGCGCCCTCCGCGTCGACCTCACGATCCTCGCGGGCGACGCCAAGGGCGAGGTGGTGACCCTCACCGCCGTGGGCCTCGGGCGCGACGCGCTCGACCTCCTCGCCGAGCCCGGGACCATCACCGTCACCGACGGCCAGCCCCACTTCGCCCTCGACGGCTGACGGCCGCAGCCGGGCCGGACCCGGGTTGCCGCTTCCCGACGGGCCGCCGCTAGGGTGGCCGGCGGCGAAGGGGAGTAGCCCGCAAGCCGAGTGGTCGACACGCTGGATCGATGGATCCCGGCCCTCGGGCCCGCTGCGGCGGGTGGGCAAGACCTTCGACCGGCATCGTCAGATGTCCGGTCGAAGACGTGGCCCCCCACGAGCTCCGGCCGGCAGGAACCAGGAGCAAGACCCCGTGCACGCATTCCTCCTCAGCTTCGGCGTGATCTTCGTCGCCGAGCTCGGCGACAAGAGCCAGTTGATGGCCCTCGCCTTCTCGGCCCGCTACAAACCGTGGCCGGTGCTCATCGGCATCACGATCGCCACCGCGTTCGTGCACCTGTTCTCGGTCATCGCCGGGGCGGTGCTGGGCGCGGCACTGCCGACGGACACGATCAACATCGTCGCCGGCTTGGCGTTCTTCGGCTTCGCCGCCTGGACGCTGCGGGGCGACAAGCTCACCGACGAGGACGAGGCCCGCGCCAAGCGGACCGGCCGGTCGGCGATCATCGCCGTGTCGGGCGCGTTCTTCCTCGCCGAGCTGGGCGACAAGACGATGCTCGCCACGATCACCCTCGCCACCAAGGAGAACCTCTTCGGTGTCTGGCTCGGCTCGACGCTGGGCATGGTTGCCGCAGATGCCCTCGCGATCGGCGTGGGGGCCATGCTCGGCAAGCGCCTCCCCGAGCGCACGATCCGGATCGGAGCCTCCGTCTCGTTCGTCGTCTTCGGCGTGATCCTGCTGGTCGAGGGGCTGCGCTGACCCTGGCGCCGCCGGGGCGGTCCCCACGCCCCGGCGACGGCACCCCCACGCCTTCGTGTCGGGAGGATGAACACTCCCCGGGCATCCGCGCGCGCGGTGTGGTGCGGGTGTTGCATGGTCCCCGGTGACCCACCGCCCAGCTGTCAGCGACTCCGGTCCCTCGCAGGACCCTGCAGACGCCGATCGCTGCCGACCGCCCAGGGGGCTTCGTTGACCGCACTTCCCACCTCTGTTCCGTCGCGTCCCCGGACCTACGTGCTCGACACCTCGGTGCTGCTCGCAGATCCGCAGGCGCTCGAGCGATTCGACGAGCACGCCGTGGTGCTGCCGATCGTCGTGCTCATGGAGCTGGAGGGGAAGCGCAACCACCCCGAGCTGGGCTGGGCGGCGCGCCAGAGTCTCCGGACCCTGGAGCGGCTCCGGCTCGAGCACGGCTCGCTCACCATCCCGCTGCTGGTCAACGAGCAGGGCGGCACGCTGCGCGTCGAGCTCAACCACCAGTCCACCGCCGGGCTCCCGCCCACGATGGCCTCGGAGAACAACGACCACCGGATCCTCGCCGTCGCCCACAACCTGCGGTTGGAGGGCCACGACGTCACCGTGGTCACCAAGGACCTGCCGCTGCGCCTCAAGGCCAGCATCGTGGGCCTCGACGCCGACGAGTACCGCAACGAGTTGGCCGAGGACACGTCGTGGACCGGCTTCGTCGAGCTCGACGTCGAGCCCGACGTGATCGACGACCTGTTCGCCCACCGCGAGGTCGACCTGGCCGAGGCGGCCGAGCTGCCGTGCAACACGGGCGTCGCCCTCCACGCCGGGTCGCAGTCGGCCCTCGCCCGGGTCCACGCCGACAAGTCCCTCCGCCTCATCCGCGGTGACCTCAACCTGTTCGACGTCGTCGGCCGCAGCGCCGAGCAGCGCATCGCCCTCGACGTGCTCGCCGACCCCTCGGTGGGCATCGTCAGCCTCGGCGGCAACGCCGGCACCGGCAAGAGCGTGATGGCCCTCGCCGCCGGCCTCGACGCCGTGCTCGAGCGCCGCACCCACAAGCGGATCCTGATCTTCCGCCCGCTCTACGCCGTCGGCGGCCAGGACCTCGGCTTCCTGCCCGGCGACAAGGACGAGAAGATGGGCCCCTGGGCCGGAGCGGTCTTCGATGCCCTCGAGGCCATCGCCAGCCCGGAGGTGGTCGAGGAGGTCATGGCCCGGAACCTGCTCGAGGTCCTGCCCCTGACCCACATCCGGGGTCGCAGCCTCACCGACACGTTCGTGATCATCGACGAGGCCCAGAACCTCGAACGACCGGTCCTGCTCACCGCCCTCAGCCGCCTCGGCGAGGGCAGCCGGGTCGTCCTCACCCACGACGTCGCCCAGCGCGACAACCTGCGGGTCGGACGCCACGACGGCATCGCCTCGGTCATCTCGGCGCTGCGGGGCCACCCGATCTTCGCCCACGTGACCTTCACCCGCTCCGAGCGCTCGGCCGTGGCGGCGCTGGTCACCAGCCTGCTCGACGACCCCCGGGCCTGACCCCCAGCCCGGTCACGAGATCGGGAACGACACCGTCGCCTTCTGCTCGGTGAAGCGGTCGACGCGGACCTTGACCGTCATCGTCCACGTCCCCGCGAGCGGCAGGTCCGTGGCCACCAGCTGGTAGTGGCCGTTGCCGGCGTCGACGGCCTTGCGGTCGAACGGCCCCAGTCCCTGGCTCGGCAGCTCGAGCGACACGTCGGCGCCCTCGAAGTCGTCGTCGGGCCGGTCGTCGGCGTCGAACAGGTAGATGTGGATGTCGTTGCGCCCGGCCTTCGCCGGGTCGATCGTGACGTCGACGGACCCCTCGCCGAACGGGGCCGTCACCGTGATCGGCCCCTTGTCCACCGACTCCTTGGCCGGGGTCACGTTGCTCAGCACGGCGGTGACCACCAGCACGAGGACCAGCAGCAGCACCTCGAGCTTCACGAGGCGCAGCAGCACCCGCCACGAGGCGCCGTCGTCGACCGGCGGCTCCTCGATGGCCGCCGCCGCGACCCGGGGCACCAGCCGGAACCGGTTCCACGCCGCCGCCGCCAAGACGACGACCACGAGCGCGGTCTTGGCGAGGAGGAGCCGGCCGTAGAGCGTGGTGGTCAGGGCGTCGATCGACCCGACCTGGATCCAGCTGAGGACGACGCCCGCCACGATCAGCACCGCCGCGGTGATCGCCGCCCACCCGGAGAAGCGGGCGATGGCCTCGGCGGCCTCCAGGGGCGCATCGTCGCGCCGGCGGCGCCGCACGGCCACGACGACCGCGATCAGCCCGCCGAACCACACCGCGGCAGCCGCCACGTGGGCGAGGTCGGCCAGGTAGCCGACGACCGCCGGCGACATCGTCCGCGTGTGGCCCGTCAGCACGAAGCCGAGGGGCGCCACCGCGGCACCGGCGAGGCCCACCCGGCGCGCCGCGCCCTCCCACGGGAGCCCCGACGTGATGATCACGGCCAACAGACCGAGGGCGGTGACGAGCGCGGCCCAGCCCATGCCGTCGGCGATCGCCAGCGACAGGACGGACGCATCGGTGATGGAGGTCAACCCCCGGCCGGTGGCGAGCGCACCCTGCAGCGGCACCTGGAGGAGGATGGCGACCAGTGCCACGCACGCCGCGATGGTGGTGGGCCGTCCGACCGGGGACGGGTCGTCGTCGCGGCGCAGCACGCTCGCGATCAGGATGTAGCCGGCGGCGCCGAGCACCCCGAGGTAGGCGATCGCCCGGGCGATCGCATCGACGATCTCGTAGGCCCGGTCGCTGCCGCCGCCGAAGGCCCCGTTGGCCACGCCCTTGCCGATCGCCGTCTCCTCGCCCACGGAGAAGGTGTACGAGCCTCGGATCGGGTGGCCGTCGGCCGACACCGCCCGCCACGCCACCACGTAGGTGCCATCCGCGATGGTGCCGTCGAGCGGCACGGTCACGTCGGACCCCTCCGCCGCAGCAGACCCGTCGTCGACCCGCTCCCCGGTGGCATCGAGCACGCGGACGCCGTCGGGGCGGACCGACACGTCCTCGGTGAACTGCATCGTGAGCGCCTCGGGGGCCTCGTCGACCACGGCGCCGTCCGCCGGATCGGTGGCCACCAGCTCGGCGTGGGCCGAAGCCGCACGAGCCGGGATCAAGGCCACGAGCAGGGCGAACGCCAGCACCCCGAGCACGCGGTGCAGGCGGAGGTGGGGAACGGCGCGCATCGGTGCTGCAGGCTAGGCGGCACCGCCGCCCGCCCCTCATCGACCGCAGCAGGCGCCCGCCGAGTTGGGCGAGGACCCGGATCGGTCCTACGATGGCACGTCCGTCCAACGAGCCCGGTCCGCCCGGCTCGCCGCCTCCCCCACCGGGAAAGACCTGCACCATGGCGAAGAGCGACAAGCGCCCGATCATCAAGCTGAAGTCCACGGCCGGCACCGGCTACACCTACGTGACGCGCAAGAACAAGACCAACACGCGCGAGCGCATCGAGCTGATGAAGTACGACCCCCGCATCCGCAAGCACGTCATCTTCAAGGAAGAGCGCTGAACTGAGTCTCGTCACTCGTTCGGCTGCGCCTCACTCCGTTCCTCGAACATGAGGAAGGCCTGACGCCCAGCACCTTCGCTCAGGGGCGCGACTGCGTCGCACCCCTTCGGCTCGAAGGGGCTCCGCAAGCTTCCGCCCCCTCGAACTCCCCCGGGCTCGCTTCGCTCGGAACCCATGGACGCAGCACGATCCCGCCTCCTCGGCGGGATCGTTCGCGTCGACGGACCGGCCCGTTCGCGCGGGGCGTGGGGCATCCACCACATGCGTTCGCGCCCCTTCTACGATTTTCCGTGCAGGGGAAACACACGGGCATGTGGGGATCCGATGGGCCAACTCGCAAGCATCTACGGGCTCGACATCGAGACCGACAACACCGAAGACGGCCTCGACCCCGCCGTGGCGTCGGTCCGGGCCGTGGCCCTGTCGGGCCGCACCTTCGACGAGCTCTACGTCGGTGACGAGGCCGACATCCTCCGGGCCCTGGACCACCGCCTCGCCGGGCTCGCCACCGGCGTCGTCGCCACCTGGAACGGCAGCGCCTTCGACCTCCCGTTCCTCGCCGACCGCGCCCGCATCCTCGGGGTCGACCTCGGCCTCAAGCTCTGCCTCGACCGCCGCCTGACCCTCCACCGGGCTCCGCTCCCCGGGCACGCCGGTGCCTACCGGGCCAGCTGGCACGAGCACGGGCACCTCGACACCTTCCGCATCTACGGCAACTCGGACAGTGCAGCCCAGCGGCTGTCGCTCCGCTCGCTCGGGCGCCTCGTGGGCCTCGGCTCCCAGGACGTCCACCCGGCCCGCACCCAGACGCTCAGCAACGAGGCGCTCCACGCCTGCGCCCCGAGCGATGCCCGGCTGGCCCGGGTCCTCGCCGAGCGCCGCTGGCCGGCTGCCGCCCGCATGATCGACCGGGTCGAGTGGACCGAGGCCGAGCCCGTGTCCGTGGCCGCCCAGCGGCTCGCCCGCCAGGACCGCACCGTGCCCACCGGCATGCGGCCCGCCATCGCCACCTACTGACCGCACCCGGCGACGGCGGGCCCGCCGCTCCTGATGCGCAGCACCTCGGTGCATCCGCGCCTCGCCGTCACCCCCTCGCGGCACACTGGCCCGACGAGGCTCGCCGTCCCCTCCGCCCTCCCGGGCCCGGACCGCCGGAACGTCCCTGCTGTCCGGAGGTCCCCTCGTGGCCGCTCCCCCGCCCGCCCCCACGCCTGCTCCTGCGCCCGAGGGACCGCCGTCGCTCGCCCGCATCGCCGGTCTCATCCACCGCGCCACCAGCGACGATCCGATCGCTCGCATCGTGCACCTGCGCGTCGACCACGGCGACGAGGCGTTCGACCTCGGGTTCTGGGACGCCCCGCCCGTGGCCGGGCACCCGCTGGAGCCGCTCGTCGGGTTCGTGGCGCCCAGCGAGTGGGATGCCATCGGCGTCGTCAGCACCGGACGGCTCCGTCACCTCGACCAGCCCGACCTGCCACCGGAGCGCACGCTGAGCACGGTGCTGCTGCACCGAGACGGCCGCGCCGCCAGCGTCCTCGCCGTCGCCGGCGAGGACGCGCAGCACCTCGACGACCCACCCATCGGCCTCGTGCCCGACGTCCTCAACCGCGTCCTCCAGCGGCCCACCCCACCGCCCGAGTGCGCCAGCGGAGCGCTCGTCGAGCTCACCTGGCTCGACCGCGTCGCCACCGGCCTCCTCACCCAACGAGCGCGGGGCCGTTCGTGGCGCTGGCTCGCCGACCGGCACCCGCTGCGCGGCGGCGGGCCCGTCCCCGACCCCGAGGAGCTCGCCGCCCGCACTGCGGCCTACAGCGCCGAGCGCACCTGGGCCGGCCTGCGGCTCCTGGCCCTCACCGACGACCTGCCGGCGGTGCGGTGGGGCCCGCCCGGCGGCACCACCGCACCGGCGTGCACCTGGTTCGACGACGGGTCGCTGGCGCGCTGGCTCCTCAGCCGGCTGCCACCGGCGGAGGCGCTCGTCCCGGACCTGCTGGCGATGCTGCCCCGGCACACCGGAGCCGACCTGCTCACCGCGCTCGGCGAGGTCGACGGCACGTGGCCGGCATCAGCCACGGCCTAGAGGCCGGCGCGCTCCATGACCTCGGCCCACAGCTTCCGGTACTCGGAGGCGGCCAGGCTGCGGGGCGCGCCGAGCACCGCCGGCACCTGCTCCTCGCCCATCCGGGCCACCGCCGACGACGTCGGGATCGCGGCGCCGAGGAACTTGCCGCTCTCGAGGACCTCGGCTTCGATCCGCCGGTGCATCGGCAGGTTCCGGTCGACCATGCTCAGGAACGGCGCCACGATCGTGGGCGATGCCGCCTTGGTGTCGGTGAGGAACTCCTCGTAGCGGGCCAGGGCCCGGAACGGGAGCGGCTCGGGCACCACTGGCACGAGGAGCAGGTCGGCGACGTTCGCCACCCCCTCCACCACCGGGCTGAGTCCGGGCGGGCAGTCGATCACCACGAGGTCGGCGTCGCCGCCCACCCCGCCGATCAGCCGGCGCACGAGCTTGGTGGGCTTCGAGCTGGCCCAGAGGACCTTGTCGACCTCGCGCACCGAGGAGTCCGCGGGGACCACGGCGAGGTTGTCGATGTCGGTGGTGCGGGCCACGTTCGCCAACCCGTCGCGGTTGCCGCGGAACAGCTTGGTGGCGCCGCCCTTGAGCTTCTGCTTGAGGTTCAGGCAGAAGGTCGCCGCCCCCTGGGGATCGAGGTCCCAGAGGATCACGCGCCAACCCTCGCTGGCGGCGAGCGCGGCCAGGTTCACCGAGGTGGACGTCTTGCCCACCCCTCCCTTGAGCCCCGTGACGGCGATGACGCGCATGGCGCCCATCATGGCCGCTGGGCGCCACCGCCCGCGCGATGGTCACCCGTGTCCGCCGGGCCCCTAGCCGTTGTAGTCCTTGAGCAGCGCGGTGGCGTCTGCCTGGGCGGCTGCCAGCGACTTGTCGACGTCCGCACCGTTGAAGAGGACCTTCTCGAGGGCGCCCTGGAGGATGTCCTGGAAGCCCTCGTACGGGCCGATCAGCGGTCCCGAGCGGTCCGGGTCCGCGGTGGCGAGCTGGTTCACGGCGGGCGTGAGGAGCTTGCCGTCGAGCTCGGTGTCCTGGAACGTGGCGACCTCGGGCGAGTCCACGATGCTCTTGAGCACCGGCAAGTAGCCGCCCTGGGTGTGCCAGATGGTGGCGTTCTCGGGCTCCCACATGAACTTCAGGAAGTCCCACGAGGCGGCCTGCTGGGCCGGGCTCGAGGTGTTCATGATGTAGAAGGCGCCGCCCGAGGCGTAGATCTGGCCGGCGGACTCCAGGCCCGGGTACTCGGCCGAGCCGGGCACGATCTTCTTGCCGTCGAGGGCCGAGGTGTCGATCTTCACGCCGCCCGTGCCGTTGGCCAGCTCACCGCCGAGCGCCGCGGCGATGGTGCCCGACGCCGTCGAGGTCTCCACCACCATCGAGCTGTCCTCGTTGATGAGCGCCAGGTAGTGGTCGATGCTGCCGTCGGTCACGGGGAAGGCGTTGAGCAGGCCCTCCTGGTCCATCCGCTGGAGGTCGCCGAACAGCTCCTTGGCCGGCTCGGAGTCGAACGTGGCCGCGGTGGCCGGCTTGGTGCGGCCGTTGTCGTTGTTCACCATGTTCTGGCCCACGCCCGACAGCCAGGTCGAGATGAACCACTGGTCGGCCTTGAAGGAGAACGGCTTCTTGGAGACACCCGCCGCCTTGAGCTTCTTGGAGGCCTCCTCGATCTCCTGCAGCGTCTTGGGCGGGTTCTCGGGGTCCAGACCGGCCTTCTGGAAGTGGACCTTGTTGTAGTAGAGGATCGGCGTCGAGACGTTCATGTACCCGGGGTAGAGCACGTCGTCGACGCTGTAGGCGGCGCGGGCCGCCGGGGTGATGGTGGTCGGATCGAAGTCGTCGGCGACCATGCACGCCTCCGCCGGCAGGACCTGGCCCTTGTCCACCAGCTCACCGAGCATGGTGTCCTCGAGGTACTGGATCTGCGGGAGCTGCGCAGGCGTGGCCGAGGCCCCGCGGTACTTCGCCAGGCCCTCCTGGTACGCGTTGCCCTGGTTGTTGGTGGTGACCACCACCTTGTCCTGGCTGGCGTTGTAGCGCTTGGCCATGTCCTGGAGGACGCCGAGCGCCGGATCGACCAGGCCGCTGAACCACAGGTTGACCTTCACCGGGCCCTTGGCCTCGTCGAGGGCCGAGACCGGGCAGTCCTTGGGGTCGACCTTGGCCTCGCCCTCGGCGTTGCGCCCGCCACCGCTGCCGGTGGTGGTGGGCGGCGCGCCGCAGGCGGCCAGGGCGAGGACGCCCACCGTGGTGAGGCCCACGAGGGCGCGGCGGAGCGGCCGCCGGACGGGAGCAGGGGACGGGGTCATGGGGAACCTCTCAAGAACGGGTCACTTGACGGCGCCGGCCGTCAGGCCACGGATGATCTGGCGCTGGAAGGCGATCAGGAGCAGGACCACCGGGACGGCGGCCACGAGGGCGGCGGCGATGGCCTGGTTGGCGTTGGCCACCTCGCTGGCCGACGCCAGGCGGAGCTGGATCTGCAGGGTGTTGAACGAGTTCTGCGTGATGACCGAGCGGGGCCACAGGTACTGGTTCCAGGCGGCCAGCGCCGAGATCACCGTGAACGCGGCGATCACCGGCCGCGTCAGCGGGACGGCGAACTTGGTGAGGAAGGCCCAGTGGCCGTACCCGTCGAGCCGGGTGGCGTCTTGGATCTCGGAGGGCAGGCCGCGGAAGCCCTGGCGGATGAGGAACGTGCCCAGCGCCGCCGCACCGAAGGGCAGCACCAGGGCCTGCATCGTGTCGGTCCACTCGAGCTGGCGGATGGTGGCCACGTTGCCCACCAGCGTCACCTCGATGGGCAGCAGCAGCGTGGCCATGAACAGGGCGAACAGGATCCGCTTGAACGGGAACCGGAGGAACACGAAGGCGTAGGCCGCCATGATGGCGGTCGCCACCTGCAGCACGGTGATGAGGATCGCCATCACGAAGCTGCGGCCCATCGCCGGGCCCAGGTCGTAGCGGGTCCACGCCAGCGTCCAGACCGTGGGGCCCATGGTCAACACGCAGAACGAGATCAGGCCGAAGCCGGTGAACAGCGCCATCACCACCGAGGTGATCGGCGACCGGGTCGGCGACAAGAAGCCCCAGACCTGGGTGGCGGCGACGGCGAGGACGGCGCCCACGTAGATCATGAGCGTGTTGCCGTCGGCCTTGAAGAACGACTGGAACAGCGGGTTCATCGCCAGCGCCAGCACGACCGTGCCGCCGATGATGGCGACCAGCCGGCTCGGGGCACGCAGCGCCCCGTCCTTCCAGCCCCCGCCCGAGGCCACCTTCTGGAGCCAGGCGAGGAGGGCGACCACGATCAGCGTGCGGACGATCAGGGAGATCGGCCCACCGGTGAACCAGGTGCGGTCCTGCCAGGACACGGCCACCGGGTGGAGGGGCTTGCCCTCGTTGACGTAGGTGAACGGCGGCGAGAGCGCCTGGATGACCGTCAGCGCGATGGGCCCGAGCACCAGCAGCGACAGCAGGCCGAGCGAGCCGTACTGGCCGATCAGGCCGAGGTTCCGACGCGCCGGCGACTGGCCCATGCCGAGCTCGGCGGCGCCCTTGCTCACATCACTCGTCGCCATAGTGCACCCGCCGATCGAGGATCGCGAACTGGAAGAAGGTGACCACCAGGGTCACGCAGAACAGGCCGACCGACAGCACGGCACCCTTTCCGTAGTCCTGCGTCTGCTTGAAGATCTTGAACACCAGGGTCTCGGTGGCACCGCCCGGGCCGCCCTTGGTGATGATGTCGATCTGGGCGAAGGCCTGGAAGCCGTAGATGACCAGGATGACGAACAGGAACATCAGCACCGGCGAGATGAGCGGCAGCGTGATGCGCGTGAGGCGGCGCCAGGCGCCGTAGCCGTCGAGCCGGGCCGCCTCCATCACCTCGTCGGGCACCGCTTGGAGCCCGGCCAGCACGATGACGAACGCCAGGCCCAGGTTCTGCCAGATGGCGGGGAGGGCCGCGGCGAACATCGCCCAGCTCGGGTCCGACTGCCAACTCACCTGGAAGAAGCCGACCGCCGGGTTGAACAGGAAGAAGAAGATCACCGACGACACCGCGACCGAGCTGGCGAGCGTCGACGAGAAGATGGCCTGGAACACCTTGATGCCCTTGAGCCGCCGGTGGGCGGCCACGGCGAGCAGCGTGCCCAGGATCAGGCCGGCAGGCACCGTGTAGAGCACGAACTGGAGGCTGTGCCACAGGCCCTGGCGGAACTCGTTGCCGCCCAGCACGTCCGTGTACTGGTCGATGCCCACCTGCTTGTACGACGCCCCGCCCCGCTGGGACTCGTAGGTGCCCCAGCTGACGAGCCGGGCGAACGGCACGTAGAAGAACGTCACGAACACGGCGAGCGACGGCACGAGGAACGCGAACGCCAGCCCGACCTCCTTCGCGTTGTACTTGCCCTTGCGCCGCGACCTCTTGGGGACCTCGAGGACGGGCGCGTCGTCGTTGGGGACGGCCATCGCGTCGGTGACGCTCATCAGCCGATCCGCAGCGTCGTGTTCGGGTCGAAGAGGTGCACGTTGGCCGGATCGACCGACAGGCGCAGGGAGCTGCCGGTCTGGCTGGCGGACATGCCGGCCTCGCGGATGACGACGTTGGCATCGCCGATCGACGTGGAGATCAGGCACTCGTGGCCCAGCCACTCGACCGCCCGGACCTCGACGCCGAGCGATCCCTCGCCCGACACCTCGAGGTGCTCGGGGCGGACGCCGACCGTGATGGTCGAGCCGGCGGCGGGCACGGCGACGAGCCCGGCGGGCAGCGGCAGCGTGCCGCCCTCGACCTCGATCTGGGAGCCGTCGGCGGCGATCTTGCCGGGGAAGCAGTTCATGGGCGGCGTGCCGATGAACTGGGCCACGAACGTGTTCACCGGCCGGGCGTACACCTCCTGGGGCGTGCCCACCTGCTGCAGCTTGCCCATCGACATGACGGCGACGCGGGTGGCCATGGTCATGGCCTCCACCTGGTCGTGCGTGACGTAGACGACGGTGGTGCCGACCCGGGCGTGCAGCTCGACGAGCTCGATGCGGGTCTGGGCACGGAGCTTGGCGTCCAGGTTGGAGAGCGGCTCGTCCATGAGGAAGACCTTGGGCCGGCCGACGAACGCCCGGGCGAGGGCGACGCGCTGGCGCTGGCCGCCGGAGAGCGCGGCGGGCTTCCGCTTGAGGTACGGCTCGAGGTCGAGGACCCGGGCCGCCTCGGCCACCCGCTCGTCGCGCTCGGCCTTGTTCAGCTTGCGGGCCGGCCTGTCGTTGCCGTCGACGTGGTAGCTGCGCACCAGCAGCGGCGACTCGATGTTCCGCTGCACCGTCATGTGCGGGTACAGGGCGTAGCTCTGGAAGACCATCGAGATGTCCCGGCGGGACGGGTCGACGTCGTTGACGACCTCGTCGCCGATCAGGAGCTTGCCGTCGGAGATGTCCTCGAGGCCGGCGATCATGCGCAGCGCCGTGGTCTTGCCGCAGCCCGAGGGCCCGAGCAGCACCATGAACTCCCCGTCTTCGATGGCGAGGTTCAGGTCGTCGACCGCGGTGACCTCTCCGTAGCGCTTCGAGACGGCGTCGAAGGTGACGCTGGCCATGCAATCCTCCTGGATCAAGACCTCGGGACGGCGAAACCTACGGCCCGAGGGCGAACCGGAGGTGACGAGACGGTGACCTGCCGGTGACGACCGGCCAACGCTCCGCGTCACCCTAGAGGTTCGTTCAGGGGTGGAGGACCGTCCACGGGACCATCGGACCGCTTCGGTAGATTCGGACCCGCAACCTCCCTCGAAGTCACGGTCTCCCATGGTCTCCTCCGCCCTCGCCGATCGCAGCTACCGCCCCTCCCCCGACGGCTTCTCGCTGGAGCCCGGCGCCGCCCAGCTGTACGCCGCGTTCGCCTCCCTCCGGCCCGCCGCCGAGGTCCTCCACTGCACCCACTGCGTCACCGAGGCCGATGTCGCCGCGCTCGCCGCGCCGCCCGCCACCTTGCCGGCCGACCTCGTGTCCCGGTTCGTCCGCAAGGCCGGCACCACGTGGGGCGACGCGCAGGAGCTGCGCCGCCTCACGCCCCGCATCCTCACCCTCGCCGCCGACCACCGGCTCAACGTCAGCCGGTCGCTGGTGATGCAGCAGCTGCGGGCGGCTGGGTGGCAGGACTGGTCGCCGCCCGAGGTCGATGCCGTCGGCCGCTTCCTCCTCGCCGAGTTCACCCGCCTGCTGCGCGTGCCGCCGCGCCCGGCGCACGTGGCGCACCGCTGGCTGGCCCAGGTCTCCAGCGGCGTCGACGACCTGTCGGGCTTCCTCACCGTCTGGCACGACTCCATGGGTCCGCTCCCGGACCCGACCATCCAGGTCACGGCGGTGGGCCACCTCGTGGAGCTGCTCACGTCGAGCCCGCTCCGCCCCGACCTGCCCGCCACCATGGCCGACGTCTTCCCGCAGAACCCGGCCGTCGCCCACCAGGTCACCGACTTCCTGATCGGCCCCGGCACCGACCTGGACCTCCGGCGGGCCGCGTCGGACCTGGCCGGCGCGCCGTCGTCGCGGCGCGTCAACGTCGCCGTCGAGCGCCTCCGCCGCTTCCGCGCCGCCGCCGGCGGCGACGACGCCTCGGCGACCGCCTGACGGACCGCCCGGGTCGGACCGGGCAGCGGGGTCAGCCGCGCACGACCTCGCCGTGGGCCTTGCAGCGGGCCTTCCAGCCGTTGGGGCTGACGTTCACGGCCATGCGCACGCCGCACTGCGCGCAGAAGTGCGGCGGGTCGTACTCCCACCGGCAGCCGGCGCAGTCGGCCGACGCCTTGCCGCAGCCGTCGCAGTAGGCGGCGGTCCCCTCGGTCACGGCGACGCTCAGATGACCTTGCTCAGCAGGCCGACCGGCATCCGGAGGTCGTCGAGCATCTTCAGGTCCTCCTGCGGCGAGCGGCCGAGGTAGGTCAGGTAGTTGCCGATGATCAGGGCGTTGATGCCGCTCGTCATGCCCATCGCCTGGAGGTCGCCGAGGGTGAACTCGCGGCCGCCGGCGTAGCGGAGGATGACCGTGGGGAGGGCGATGCGGAACATCGCGATCCAGCGGATGGCCTCGAGCGGCTCGACCGCCGGGAGGTGGGCGAACGGCGTGCCCGCCATCGGCTTCAGGAAGTTCAGCGGCACCTCGGTGGGGTCGACCTCGCGCAGCTGGCCGAGGAGCTCGAGGCGCTGGTCGACGGTCTCGCCCATGCCGAGCAGGGCACCGCAGCACAGCTCCATGCCGTTGTCGCGCACGAGGTTGCAGGTGTCCTCGCGCTCGGTCCAGTCGTGGCTGGTGACGACCTCGGGGAAGTAGCTGCGGGCCGTTTCGAGGTTGTGGTTGTACCGGTGCACGCCGCCGTCGGCGAGGCGCTTGGCCTGCTCGGGCGTGAGGATGCCGGCCGAGACGGCCACGTTCAGACCGGTCTCGCCGTTGATGATCGGCACCAGCTCGAGGAGGCGCTCCATGGTCCGCTCGTCGGGCCCGCGCACGGCGAGCACGATGCAGAACTCGCTGGCGCCGAGCGCCGCGGTCTCCCGGGCGGCCTCGAGGACCTCGTCGGTGTCGAGGAAGGGCGTGGCCTTCACGACGGTGTCGAACTTGGAGGACTGGCTGCAGAAGTGGCAGTCCTCGGGGCAGCCGCCGGTCTTGGCGGAGAGGATGCCCTCGACCTCGACCTCGGGGCCGCACCACGCGAGGCGCACCTCGTGGGCGAGGGCGGCGAGCGACGGGACCGAGGCGTCGGGGACGTAGGCCAGCTCGGCCAGCTCCTCGGCGGTGAGCATGCGCCGCTCGTCGAGCAGCGCCGTCTCCGCGGCCCGGATGGCCCGGCGGGCCTCGTCGGCGGTGAGCGGCTCCCGCGACCCCTTCGCCGGGGCGGGCTTCCGAGAGATCTGGACCGGCTGCAGGGTGTCCGACATGGACCGGGAGCCTACCGACGCGCCCCGCTCCGACCCCAAAGGAAGCGGTGGGGCCGCCCGGCGCCGCCAACTACTCCTTGACAGATACTCCATCTGGAGTATCTAGTGTGGGACATGGCTCGGCGACAGCGCTCCAACCCGCTCGCGCTGGCGATCCTGTGCGTGCTGCGCGAGCAGCCCCGCCACCCCTACGACGTCGCCGCCACGCTCAAGACCCGCAAGAAGCACGAGAGCATCAAGCTCAACTACGGCTCGCTCTACAACGTGGTCGACGCCCTCGAGCGCGACGGCTTCATCGAGATCGTGGAGACGGTCCGCGAGGGCCGCCGCCCCGAGCGCACGATCTACGGCATCACCGACAAGGGCATGCGGGAGATGACCGACTGGCTGGCCGACCTCGTGGCCACGCCCGAGAAGGAGTACACGCAGTTCGAGGCGGCGCTGTCGCTGCTGCCCGCCCTGCCGCCCGACGAGGCCGCCGACCTGCTCGACGCCCGGGCCAACGCCCTCGAGGTCGAGCTCGCCCGCCACCGCGCCGAGGCGCGCGTGTTCCAGGAGGAGCTGGGCCTCCCCCGGCTGTTCGCGCTCGAAGCCGAGTACAGCGCTGCGCTCATGCGCGCCGAGCTCGACTACATCGCCGACCTCGCCGCCGAGATCCGCAAGGGGACCCTGGACGGCATCGACCTCTGGACCGCCTGGTACGCCCCGGGCGCCACCTTCGGCGAGCTGCCCGACCCCTGGCCCCCGCCGCCGCGCCAGCTCGGATCGGGCTGACCCCGCTTCGCTGTCAGACCCCCTCCGTACGATCCGCAGACCCGGACGGGCGATCGCCCCTCACCCGCCCAGCTGCTTCCACCCCCGCCCCACCCCACCGCCACCCAGGAGCACCGACCCATGGCACCGATCATCGAGGCCCAGGGCCTCACCAAGCACTTCGGCGACACCCACGCCCTCGCCGGGCTGGACCTCGTCGCCGAGTCCGGCCAGGTCACCGCCCTGCTCGGGCCGAACGGCGCCGGCAAGACCACGTTCATCAGCGCCGTGGCCACCCTGCTGCGGCCCGACGCCGGGGCGCTGCGGGTCGCGGGGATCGACGTCCTCGCCAACCCGAAGGCCGTCCGGCAGGTCATCGGCCTCGCCGGGCAGTACGCCTCGGTCGAGCCGGCCATGACCGGGCTCGAGAACCTCCGCATGGTCGCCCGCCTCTTCGGCCTCTCCAAGGAGGAGTCCGCCGACGCCGCGGTCGACGTGCTCGGCCGCCTCGGCCTGAGCGACGCCGGCGACAAGCTGGTGCGCGACTACTCGGGCGGCATGCGCCGACGGCTGGACCTCGGCGCCAGCCTCGTCGGCCGGCCTCACCTGCTCCTGCTCGACGAGCCCACCACGGGCCTCGATCCGCGCAGCCGCATCGAGCTGTGGGATGCCATCCGCGGCCTGGTCGCCGACGGGACCGACGTCCTGCTCACCACCCAGTACCTCGAGGAGGCCGACCAGCTGGCGCGCGACGTCGTGATCATCGACCACGGCAGGGTCATCGCCTCGGGCACGCCCGACGAGCTGAAGAGCCTGGCGGGCAACGACGTCATCGAGGTGCGCCCCCGTCAGGCCTCGGACCTCGAGGCCGTCCGCACGATCCTCGCCAGCGTCGCCGCCGAGGAGCCCCGCATCGACACCGACACCCAGCGCGTCACCGCCCCCGTCGCCGGCGGCGCCAACGAGCTCACCACCGTCGTGAGCCAGCTGGGCGAGCAGTCCATCACCTACGACGACATCGGGCTGCGCCGCCCGACGCTCGACGAGGTCTTCCTGCACCTCACCGGCCAGCCCGCCGAGTCCGCCGCCGACGCCGCCTGATCTGGAGCCCACGATGACCACCGCCAACCCCTCCATCCCCACCACGGCCGAGACCGCCCGGCGCGGCTCGGGCCCGTCGGCCGACGCCACCACGGGCGCCGGCTTCGGCACCACCGCCGTCACCACCTCGCGCCGCACCGTCCTGCAGTTCTTCCGCACCCCGCAGGTGCTGTTCATGGGCAGCATCCAGGGCGCGCTGTTCCTGTTCATGTTCCGCTACGTGTTCGGCGGGGCCATCAACCCCGGGCCCGGCCTCGACTACGTCGACTTCCTCGTCCCCGGCTTCCTCGTCACCGTCATCTTGTGGTCGGGCATGAGCGCCGCCGCCGGCGTGGCCGAGGAGTCCTCCACCGGCGTCCACGACCGCCTGCGGTCGCTGCCGATCCCGCGAGCGGCGGTCATGGCCGGACGCTCCATCGCCGACGGCGCCCTGGTCGCCTGGGGCATCTTCGTCACGGCGATCATCGGCCTGCTCGTGGGGTGGCGGCCCGACGGCGGCGCCGCCAAGATCGCCATCGGCTTCGCGCTGATGCTGATCGCCGGGTACGCCTTCACCTGGATCTTCATCTTCATCGGCCTGGTGGCCGGCAACGCGCAGGCCGCGCAGGGCCTGTCGATGCTGGTGATCCCGTTCTCGTTCATCTCCAGCGCCAACGTGCCGGTCAGCTCGATGCCCGGGTGGATGCAGCCGTTCGCGGCGAACCAGCCGATCAGCGTGATCATCAACGCGGTGCGCGGCTACATGGTCGGCGGCGTGGAGCAGCTCGGCGTCGGCCACACGCTCGGCTACTGGACGGTGCTGTCGCTGCTGTGGTGCGCCGGGATCCTGCTGGTGTTCGGGTTCCTCAGCGTCCGCCGCTTCTCGAAGATGAAGTAGCCGGCGGCCGCCGGCCTGGTGGCGGGTCAGCCGTTCACCAGGTCGGCCACCAGGCGGAGCTGGTCGGGGCCGCCGTTCACGAGCAGCGTCGTCATGCAGGTCTTGCGCCACTTCTCGTCGAGCTCCTCGCGGACCTTGTCGAGTGGGCCGACCATGGCCACGTCCTCCACCAGCGACAGCGGCACCCGCTTGATCGCCTCGTCCTTGCGCCCGGCCAGGAACAGGTCCTGGATCTCCTCGACCTCGTCGCCGTAGCCCATGCGGGCGAACAGGTTGGCGTGGAAGTTGACCTCCTTGGCCCCCATCCCGCCGATGTAGAAGCCCAGGAACATGCGGACCATGTCGGCCGCGGCCTCGACGTCGTCGTCGACGACGATGTTCACCATGTTCGGGATCTCGAAGGTCTCGAGCGTGCGCCGGGCACCAGGCCGGGCGAAGCCCTCGGCCAGGCACTCGCGGTAGTGCTTGTCGAGCTCCGGCGACAGGAAGATCGGCAGCCAGCCGTCGGCGATCTCGGCGGCCATGGCCACGTTCTTCGGTCCCTCGGCGCCCAGGAGGATCGGGATGTCGGCGCGGAGCGGGTGGGTGATGCTCTTGAGCGGCTTGCCCAGCTCCATCGTCCCCGGGCCGCGGTTGGGCAGCTGGTAGTGCTCGCCCTGGAAGTCGAGCGGCTCCTCGCGTGCCAGCACCCGGCGGATGATCTCGACGTACTCGCGGGTCCGGGCCAGCGGCTTCGGGTACGGCTGGCCGTACCAGCCCTCCACGACCTGCGGGCCGCTCGCCCCGAGACCGAGCTGGAAGCGGCCGCCGGAGAGGTGGTCCATCGTGAGCGCGCTCATGGCCGTGGCCACCGGCGTGCGGGCCGACATCTGGCAGACGGCCGTCCCCAGCTTCGCCTTGGAGGTGGCCGAGCCCCACCAGGCCAGCGGCGTGAAGCAGTCGGAGCCGTAGGCCTCGGCGGACCAGATCGAGTCGAACCCCAGGTCCTCGGCGGCGGCGAGCATCTCGGGGACGCCGACCGGCGGACCGGCGAACCAGTACCCGAGGACCAAACCGAGCTTGAGATCGTCATCAGCCATGGCCGCACCGTATCCGCCGAACGAGAACACGTTCTCGTTCCGTGCGACGGCGGGCGCGGGCGCCGCGCCGCGTCCTCCGACCGAGCGAGGGCTGGGGTACGGTCGATCCGCCGGCGCGGCGGAAGGGGACAGCACCGTGCAGCGTTCCAACGACACCAACCCGACCTCGGGTCGCGGCCGCTCCCGGCGGTGGTTGGCGGCCGCCGGGGCCCTGGCCGCCGGCGTCGCCGGCCTCACGGCGACGCCCGCACGCCCCGCGGCGGCCAGCTCGGTGACCACCACGTTCACCGAGACGTCGCCGGTGACCTGGATCGACGGCGCAGGGCGCCAGCTGGTGCTGGTCACGGCCAGCGGCAGCCAGCTCACGATCCTGCGCGACACGCCGAGCGGCGAACTCGATCCCACGTGGGGGACGAACGGCCTGCGCACCGTGCAGCCCGCCTACCCCGATGGCGCGGTCAGCACCAGCAAGCACATCGCCGCCGACGACGACGGCCGCCTCACCATCGTCTTCCAGACCGCCGGGTGCAGCGGTGCGCTGCCGTGCGACCGCTGGTTCCAGCAGGTCGATGCCACCGGTGCCACCGTCTCCGGCCCCACCCTGGTCGAGGACGTGCCGCCGACGTGGCGGACGCTCGAGGACGGCTCCCTGCTCCTCGGCGCGGCGGGCACGCCGATCGAGTGGCACGGCCCCGACGGCGCCGAGCGCCAGCTCCTCCCCCTCCTGACCGACGACGTGGTCCACGCCGATGTGGACTCGTCCGGGCGCCTGCTCGCCCTCACCGCGGACGGCACCGTGCACCGCTACCCGGCAGACGGCGGTGCGGCGGACCTCACCGTGGCCACGCCCTGCGACGCCGTCCCGGCCACCGGCACCGGTGCGGCCGTCGGGGCATCGGCGCACGCACCCGGCTTCGCCGTGGCCTGTCCTGTCGCGGGCGAGCCCACCCTCGCCGTCTACGGCGCCGACGGCTCACCCGACTGGTCGCTGCCTGGCGGAGCTGCGAGCGCGCCGGCGGGCACGATCACCGACGTCACGCTGACCCCCGACGGCCGGGCATGGGTCGCCACCCTCACCATCCCGTCGTTCCTGGCGCCCAGCGGGCTCGGGAAGGCCTCGGTCACGCCGGCGGCGTCCACCGGCTGGCAGGCGGCGGCCTACCAGCGCTCCAGCGGCGGCTCGAACTTCCGCGACCTGGGCGGCGGCGTCGTGTCGCTGCGCACCACGGGAGCGTCCGAGGTGGCGATCGCCGACCTCCAGGTCTGCTGTCAGTACAGCAACAACGCGACGGCCCGCATGGCCGCCCACGCGGCCATCGTCCCGTACCGCCCGGGGCCGCCCCTGACCCGGCCGGGCACCCCGTCGTTCCGCCTGACGCGGGACCACGGGCTCGTCGTCTCCTTCACCGGGGCGCCGTGGGTCGCCGGCCGCGCCAACCGCAACGCGGAGGAGTACCGGGTCGACGTCGACGTCGACGGCGCCGCCGCCACCGTGACCGCGCCGGACACCGGTTCCGGCGCCCGCACGGAGGCTGGCCTGGCCGACGTCGCCGGCGGCCGCCTCGTCACCGCCACGGTCACCGCCCGCAACGACCACGGCGACGGGATCCTCGGCCCGAGCACCGGTGCGACCATCACCCCGTTCCGGAGCGTCGGCGACTTCGTCGACCACCAGGCCGCGACCCTCCACGGCGGACCGCTCACGTCAGCCGAGCGCGCGTCGGCCATCGAGTCCTTGACCGAGGGCGGGCACGCCCCCGGGAGCTTCATGGAGGAGCTCCTGGGCACCGGCACCGAGCTCGATGCCGTCGAGCCCGCGGCCCGGCTCTACCGCGCCGCCTTCCTCCGCGACCCCGACATCGGCGGCCTGCGCTACTGGGTGGACCGGCGCCGAGACGGCGTCCGCCTCGCCGCGATCGCCGAGCACTTCGCCCGGTCGAGCGAGTTCCAGCGCCGCTACGGCACCTTGACGAACCGCCGGTACGTCGAGCGGATCTACCAGAACGTCCTCGGCCGGGCGGGCGACCCGGCCGGCATCGGCTTCTGGACCGCGCGGCTCGACTCCCGTCGGGCCACGCGGGGCTCCGTGCTCGCAGGGTTCTCCGAGTCGGGCGAGTTCGTGCGCAAGACGAACGGCATCGTCCAGCCGCTCACGGTGACGTTCCTGATGCTCGACCGCCGCCCCACCACCGCCGAGAAGGCGGCGTGGTCGACGGCCGAGGGGGTCTACGCCGACATGCCCGTGGCGATCCTGGACACCCCGGGCTACATCGACCGCATCGCCGCCCGCTGACCCGTCGGGCCCGGCAGAGGTCGCCTGGGCCAGAAAACGAGAACACGTTCTACTTCTGCGAGTACGGTGGCCCCATGGCCATGCCGACCGACATCGGGATCATCGACCTCATGCTCGACATCCCGTCGGGCGACCAGAGCGAGTGGTACGAGTTCCTCAAGCCGCAGCTGCGCGAGGAGTCGAAGGACCACGAGTTCCCGGCCCAGTACATGTTCGGCGACGTCCCCCACCCGGATCCGGGCGACGATCCGGTCGACGCCGTGCTCAAGCAGATGGACCACTTCGGCATCGAGAAGGCGATGATCGGCGTCGGCTTCGAGGAGGGCCGCGTCGACAAGAACAGCGCCATCGCCCGCTACCCCGACCGCTTCATCGGGTCGTTCAGCGTCGACCCGAACCAGGGGCTCGCCGGGGTGCGGGACCTGGTGAAGGCCTACGAGACCCTCGGCATCAAGTCCGCGATCGCGTTCCCGGCGGGGTACCTCCCGCAGGTGCCGATCAACGACAAGAAGTTCTTCCCGATCTACGCCAAGTGCATCGAGCTCGACATACCGATCGCCTGCACCACCGGCATCTGCGGGCCCCGGGTCCCCTCGGCCTGCCAGGACACGATGCTCATCGACGAGGTGTGCTGGTTCTTCCCCGAGCTGAAGTTCGTGATGCGCCACGGCGCCGAGCCGTGGGCCGACCTCGCCGTGAAGCTCCTGCTGAAGTGGCCGAACCTCTACTACTCCACCTCGGCGTTCGCCCCGAAGTACTACCCCCAGGCGATCATTGACTTCGCCAACACCCGCGGCGCCGACAAGGTGATGTACGCCGGCTACTTCCCGATGGGCCTGAGCCTGGAGCGGATCTTCGCCGACCTGCCCAACGTGGGCCTCAAGGACGAGGTCTGGCCGAAGTTCCTGCGGGAGAACGCCCTGCGGGTCTTCCAGCTCGACTGACCAGGCCGGGACCTTCGGCCCTTTCACTCCCGGCCGAACGGCCACTAGAGTAGAACGCGTTCTAGTTTTCACCGACCTACAGGTGTCCTGATGCCCGACAGCAACGCTCGCAACCGCTACCCCTTCACCATCCCTGCCGGATGGTTCGCGGTCGCCGAGACCCCGGACCTCGAGGTCGGGCAGACGAAGGCGGCGTACTACTTCTCGACGCACCTCGTCCTCTGGCGCGACGACCAGGGCGAGGTCCACGTCCAGGACGCGTTCTGCCCGCACCTCGGTGCCCACCTCGGCCACGGCGGCACCGTCGAGGGCTGCGAGATCATGTGCCCGTTCCACGGGTGGAAGTTCGACGCCGAGGGCGCCAACACGGACATCCCCTACTCGGACCGCACCAACAAGCGGGCCAAGATCCGCACCTACCCGGCGATGGAGCGCAACGGCTTCATCTACGCCTGGTACCACCCCCACGAGGAGCTCCCCACGTGGGAGGTCGAGGCCGTGGCCGAGCTCGACGGCACCGACTTCAGCGGCCCCAAGAAGACGAACCACGTCGTCCAGGCCGGCATCCAGGAGATGGCCGAGAACGCGGTCGACTCCGCCCACTTCCGCTACGTGCACAACGTGGCCGAGGTGCCCAACATCGAGAAGTACGAGGCCGACGGCCACCGGGCGTACATGGAGTCGAGCCAGAAGTTCCCGACGCCCCGCGGCGTCGTCGACGGCCGCATCGACTCCATGGCCGACGGCCCCGGCGTCAGCATCGTCCGCTTCAGCGGCATCATCGACACCCTGCTCGTCACCGCCTCCACCCCCATCGACGAGGCCCAGACCGAGACCCGCTTCCACTTCTACGTGCGCAGCCTGGGCGACGCCGCCGTGAACTCGAGCGTGGGCGACGCGTTCGCCGCCGAGGTCGACAAGCAGTTCGCCGAGGACATGCCGATCTGGGAGCACAAGGCCCACCTCGTGCGCCCGGCGCTCGCCGACAACGACGGCCCGTTCATGAAGTTCCGCAAGTGGTACTCGCAGTTCTACGTCGAGGAGATCAGCGACGACCGCACGGTCTTCCCGCCGCCGTACTGGCCCGAGAAGATGGACGAGACCCCGGCCAAGGCCACCGCCTCCGCCAAGCACGGCGACAACGGCTGACCCGCTGCGGCGCGCTCGACACGATCCGCGCCTCAGGCCTGCCTCCTGCACCTGGCGCCGACCAGCGCCCCAGAATCGCTACGATTCGCCGCCAACCCGCTCTGACGGTCGGCCACTACCCGCAGCCCTCGGTGGCGGACACCCGCATGACAGTCGCGGCCAGTCTCGAGTTCGTTCGATCGATCCCCGGCATCGCCAGCTGGGCACCGAGCGTCGTCTACACCATCGCGACCAGCGAGACCCGGCGACCGCCATCCCCTCCGCCAGTAGCCCACAGGTACCGTCTCCGCCTGGGTCCGACCCAGGTGCAGCCCTTGACGACCCTCGCGACTTGCGCAACGATACGTATCGTCCTTATACGATCTATATGACGCTTCCCCGGATGCCACCCCCGTCATCCCATCAACGGAAGTACGCGCATGCATTCGCTCAGAGCCATAGTCGGTCGCCGCCGGAGTCCTTGCCCTCACAACCGTCGCAGGAGCGACCGGGTGCGAACCACCCAAGTGCAAGACCTCGCTGCACAAGTACGACCATAAGACCGGGCCCATCACGTGGTTCACCCTCTACAACGAAATGCGCTTCTGTTATGACGGCTCGAACGCCACGTCGATCGAGTGGACGGACAACCGGACGTCGAGCCCGACCCGCCCCTACTCACGAGGCAACGTCAGCACCGTCAAGCTGATCGAGCCCTTCGACGGTGGAAAGCACCGACGAGCCCGGAACATCAGCCGGCACACGATCAACTGCGCGCAGGTCATCGGAGGCTTCGATGTCGAGATGCGGCAATGGGGCTACGGGTCGGGCGACGTCATCAAGTCCCGTTCGAGTATCAGCAGCGCCACCGACTGCTGAAGTCTCGATGACCAACTCGAACCGGATCATGGCGGCCGCCATCATGACCGCTTGGCTTGCTGTCGCGACGGGCTGCACGTCCACGGCGCCGACCGCGTTCGCCGGCAGGAGCCAGGCTGCGGCCTTCCAGCGGGCCCTGCGCGACTGCCTCGGACGGGAAGGCGTGCGCTACAAACCGGTGATCACCGAACCGGGCTCCGTCCTTTCGGTCGTTCCGGCGCCCGTGCCGGACGAGTGGTGGGCGAGCCACGGCGGGTTCGGACTCATCGATGACCAGGCCGGGGAGACCTCGCTCGATCTCACGTGGGATGACCCGAATCAGGACGTAGCTGACGGCGCTCCCACCAGCGGGTGGAGCCGCAGTATGTATGGCCTCAACGGTTCTCATACGAGCTTCGACGAGGGCTCCTGCTTCGATGACGCACTCCGACGAGCCGGCTTCTTCGCCGAAAGCCGGCTCGGCGCTCTGCCCGAGCCGACCGCCGGTCAACTGCGGCGAGCCGAGATGGCCCCGGCCGTGGTCGAAGCCGAGCAGCGTCGGTGGGCGTGCCTCGAGGATGCCGGGTTCGACCACGAACTCAGCCAAGATCCCGAGGGATCCCTCCGCCAACGGTTCCTCGCGCACAACCTCATCATCAGCGACGGCGTGCATGATCGACGCGCGCATCCCCGACAGTTGCGGTCGGCGGGAAAGCTCGAGGAACGGGTTGCCCTGGCGGATATTCGCTGTCGACGACAGGCGAGATCTGACCAGCTGTTCGACGACGCGATCCGATCGCTGATCGAAGGAGACGATTGATGGGCACCCGACTCCTCCCACCGGGGCACGACAGCCACCGACCCCACCAGTTGGTGTTCGAGCTCGTCCCGACCGCTGCCGTGGCGGTGGTGTCTCGTCAGTGGCTGTACGTCACACTGGCTGCGGCGATCCTCCTCCCCGCGGTGCGGGGCACCTGGGTGTGGTGGGTCAGGAGCGGCGTGGGGGTCAAGCCGACCATCGTCGCGGCGATCGCTGCGACGTTCGTCGGTGCCGGGGCCGTCGCCGCGGTCTGGCTGACCGCCGGCGCCGTCGGCGTCGGGCGGCTCCTGCTCGGCTCAACCCCGAGGACGGAGCGGGAGGCGGAGCCTCAGGCCTTGCCGGTGTCGCGACGGTAGGCCCAGGCGGCCAGGGCGGCCATCGCCACCGACCAGGCGGCGATCACCAGCCACCCCGTGAGGGGCCAGACGCTGCCGCCGATCGCGGTCTTGCCCGCCTGCACCAGCCAGTACGACGGCATCGCCTCGGACACCGTGTGGAGCGCACCCGAGGTGGCGATGGGGCCCCACGCGCCGCCGAGCAGGGCGAGGATCGAGGTGAGCCCGCCCATCAGCGGGCCGAGCGAGTCGACCGACACGAGGTGGCCGATCGCGATGCCCATCCCGGCGAAGGGGATCAGCCCGATCAGGATCAGCACGACCAGCGTCGCCCACTCGCCCACCGTCAGGCGCACGCCCACGATGGTCCCGGCCAGGCCGATCAGCAGGATCGAGCTGGCGGCCATCGCATAGCCCGACAGCACCTTCGCGGAGAGGTACGCCGGCGCCCGCAGCGGCGTGATCCGGAGCTGGCGGTTCCAGCCGAGCTGGCGCTCGGCGGCGATCCGGCCACCGGAGGACACGACGGCGATCATCGTGCCGAACGCCATCATCCCGGTCATGAAGTACAGCGGCAGCGGGATCCCGAGGATGTCCTCGTGGCGGTTCGGCCCGGCGATGAGGAAGTACAGGGCCAGCGGGAACCCCAGCGAGAAGACGAAGAACCGGTAGTTGCGGAACGTCCGCGTCAGCTCGGAGCGGGTGTAGACGAACGAGCTCATGCCGGCACCGCCGATGTCGGGTCCGCGGTGAGCTCCAGGAACGCGGCCTCCAGGCCGGCCGCGGTCACCTCGATGTCGCAGGCCCCGGGCTCGGCGGCGAGGAGCGCCCGCAGCGCCGCGTCGGAGTCGGCGCAGGTCAGCAGCACGGTCTGGCCGTGGCGCTCGACCGCGTGCACCCCGGGCAGCTGCTCGAGCGCAGCGAGGTCGGCGCCGGGGAGCGTCGCCCGGATGGTGCGGGAGCCGACCATGGCCTTGATCTCGCCGGTCGGGCCGTCGGCGACGATGCTCCCCCGGGCCATGAGCACGATGCGGTCGGCCCAGGCATCGGCCTCCTCGAGGTAGTGCGTTGCGAACAGCACCGTCTTGCCCCGGGAGGCGAAGGAGCGCATCGCCTCCCAGAAGCCGTGGCGGGCGGACACGTCCATCGCCACCGTCGGCTCGTCGAGCACCAGGAGCTGGGGGTCCGAGATGATGGCGATGGCGAAGCGGACCCGCTGCGTCTCGCCGCCCGAGAGGGCGTCGGTCCGCCGGTCGGCGAGCTCCTCGATGCCGGTGAGCGCGAGGACCTCGTCGACCCCGAGGGGTGCCGGGTAGAGCGACGCCATGACCACGAGCAGCTCGCGCACGCTCAGCTCGCGGATGAGCCCGCCCGTCTGGAGCATCGCCCCCACCGCACCGGCGTCGATCGCGGCTCGCGGCGGCTGGCCGAAGATGGCGACGGTGCCGCCGTCGGGCTCGCCGAGGCCGAGCAGCAGGTCGATGGTGGTGGACTTGCCCGCGCCGTTCGGGCCGAGCAGGGCGACGATCTCGCCGGGGGCGACGGTGAGGTCGATGCCCTTCACGGCGTGGACCGTCCCGAAGGACCGGGTCAGGCCGCGGAGCCAGATGCCCGGAGCCGGGCCGTCAGGAGCCATCCGCACACCCTTGCACCACCGCGCCGGGCGCCTCGGGCACCGACGGCGAACCGGTGCCGTGCCGGTGCGCCTGGCTTAGGGTCCCGGGCGCATGTCGTGGCTGCTGTACGCGCTGGTTGCCGCCTTGTTGGTGGTCGCGTCGTGGGCCGTGCTCATCGTGCTGACCCGGCGCCTCCCGCCCGGCACGGCACGGGACCTGGCCTCGATGCTGCCCGCGTGCGCGACCACCGTGCGCCGCCTGTGGCGCGACCCTCGGGTGCCCGCCCGTGCCCGCCTGGCGATCGGCTTCGCCGCCATCTGGGTGCTCTCCCCCATCGACCTCATCCCCGAGTTCCTCCCGGTGATCGGCCCGCTCGACGACGTCATCGTCGTGGCGCTGGCCCTCCGCTGCGCCGGCCGCCGCGTGCCCCGGGAGGTGCTGGAGGAGGCATGGCCCGCCGAGCTCCGGCTGCTCGACCGCCTGCTCGGCACCCGTGGGTCCGAACCGGCCTGAAGGTCAGCGGGGGCCGAGGACCAGGACCTGGTCGGCCTCGCCGAGGACGACCGTGGTGGCCTTGGCCGGGTTCACGATGACCTCGCCCGTGGCGTCGACCCGCCATCCGAACGCCGTCTGCCCCCGCTGCGACGCGGCCGCCACGATCTCCGCGAACGGGGTGGCCGTGCCGGGCGCGGCGTAGAGCGGCGCCGGGTGGAGGGCGACGAAGCAGCCCTCGGCGTCGAACAGCTCGTCGAAGACCTTGTGCAGCTCGAGCCGCTCGGAGAGCTGGGCGATCATCAGGCTCGACAGCTCGTCGCTCACGATGAAGTCCTCGACGCCCGTGGTCTGGGCGACGGCCACGTTGGCCCGGTCCAGCATCTCGGCGACGACGCGCGGCCGCTTCGCCGCACCGGTGAAGGCCTTGTCGAGCGTGAGGAGGGTGAGCATGGTCCGGGCATCGGCCTCGGACACGGGCACCGGGTCCCGGTAGCCGAGGACGATGGCCTGGTCGAAGCCGCCCGTGGCCATCTCCATGAGCGCCTCGGGGCCCCGGCCGCCGCGGTGCAGGGTGATCGCGCAGTTGGAGGTCTGCGGCAGGGCCGGGTCCAGGTCGTCGAGCTCGGACGAGATGAGGTCCGGGTCCACGACCAGGTCGACCGTCGAGCCGGGCGTGAGGAACTCGTCGAGCTCCCGCAGGACGCCAGGACCGAGATCGCTCCACCCGATCATCAAGATGCGCTGGGCCGGCTCGTCGAAGCCGACCGAGGTGTCGACCTGCACGGCGGGCACCGGCACCACGCCGGAGAACACCACGGTGTCGTCGTCCTCGGCGACGGTGATGATCTCGTAGCCCGGGCCGAACACGGCATCGCCGGACGGGTTGAGCTCGACCACCTCGTCGTCGCGGATCCAGCCGAGCACGCTGCAGGTGCCGAAGGCGAGGAGCGCGTCGCGGTAGGTGACCCCCACCAGCTCGGGCACCGGCGTGAAGTAGATCTCGTCGCCGTCGAAGTCGAGCAGCTCGCGGAACACCGCGGCGAGGCCGGCCTGGTGGCAGGCCTGGGCGGTGAGCTCGGCGATGATCTCGTCGGCCTGGATGGTGACGATGCGCCCCTCGGTGAGGGTGCGCAGCGTGGCGGCGTGCCCGGCGTTGTCGAGCTCGGCCACCACGTGGGCGTTGGCGAACGTGGGGTCGACGCTGCGCACCGCGAGCACCGCCTTGACCACGCCGGCGTCGCCCTCATCACCGGCCAGGACGATGATCGACCGGGCGCCGGTCACGTTCACCATCGCCAGGTCGGCCGGGCTCGACGGGTCGCCGGTGCGGCACACCACGCGGGTCGTGCCGGTCTCGGGCACCCGCACCCGCAGCTCGTCCTCCATCTCGTCCTTGGGGACCCCGGCCAGCACCACGAGCGCAGCCTTCCTCTGGTTGGAGTTGGCCTCGACCAGCTCGCTCAGGATCGTGGGGAGCCGGGGCGACCACCCGAGCACGAGCGTGTGACCCGACTCGAGCACCGTCGAGCGGCCCTTGCGCAGCTGCTCGATCTGGATGTCGACCGCGCTGGCGATGAGGCCGATGAGGCTGCCGGCCAGGAAGATGCCGCACATCGTGATGAACAAGCCGACGATGCGGGTCGGCCAGGTGGCGTCGGCGGCGAACGTGCCCGAGTCGACCACCCGCAGCATCGCCTGCCAGAAGGCGTCGAACGGGCTGCCGATCGGCTCGCCGCCGTTCACGCCCTTCAGCTGGAACACCCAGATGAACACCGAGGCGACCACGATGATCGCCAGCATCACCAGGCCGAGGTAGCCGATGACGACGAGCGGACCGCGCGAGAGCGCGAGGTCGAAGCGGTAGCGGATCTTGGCGCCGAGGCTGGGCTCCGCGGGCGCCGCCGCAGCCACGGTCTCCGCCGGCGTCGCCCCCTCCGAGCCCGACGACTTGTTCGCCTTGGGCACGGCCGTGCGCCGCCGCTTCTCCGCGTTCACCATCGGTTTCCCTCCCGAACCCGCCCGCTTGGACTGCGGGGAACCTACTGCCCCCGCCGACCGACGGCGGCGGACCGCCCGCGCCCGCGGACAGGAGGCCGGCAGCACCCGCTGCCGGCCTCCCCAGCGACACCTCTGACCTCGGGGGGATGGTCAGTAGGTGGCTTCCACCGCCTGGCGGTCCATGGGCTCGTCGGCGCCGGCTGGCGCCGTGGATCCCGGCACCTCGTCGAGCTGGTGCCCGGCCACGCGGGCCTGGGCCTGGCGGAACTCCCGCATCGGGCCGGTGGTGACGTGCAGGCCGTTCAGCGCGGTCCGCAGCACCTGGCGCCGGGCCTGGATCCGCAGCGCGTTCGGCGGGCGGTACAGGAGCAGCTTCTGCCCCCACCGCGGCAGCAGGTCGCGCTCGGCCCAGTCGAGCAGCCAGAAGACCGGCTTCTGCCCGGCGGGCAGGCCCTCGCCGAGCGCCGGCCAGGTCCGGCTGGCGGCGATGGGCGTGACGGCCAGCTTCGGCAGCCGCTCCTCGAGGCAGTCGAGGACCTCGCCCTTCGTCCGGGGCAGGTCGGTGCCACCGAGGGCCTCGCCCACCCGGACGAACGCCCGGTAGTAGTCGTCGATGTCGTCGAGCGGACGGGCGTGGTACCGCTCGTGGGCGCTGGCGATGCCCCACACCACGGTGGCGTAGTTCCACCGCAGCCACTCGGGGTCGTCGGCGTCGTACGGGGCGCCGTCGGGCCGCGTCCCCTTGATGGTGTGGTGCATGGCCCGCACCGCCCGGGCCGCCCGCTCGGCGGTGGGCGTCGGGCCGTAGGCGGTGGCGGTGAAGAACGCGAGGGAGTGGGCGAAGCGGACCCGTGCGCCCGTGGGGTCGACGCGACCGGTGGGGACGCCGTCGACGCGCTCGACGATGCGCGAGTGGTCGTAGCCCATCCAGGCGATGCCCGGATCCAGGTTCTCCATGAAGGCCGCGCACGACAGGCCGAAGAACATCACCGGCATGTTGGCGTGGACGTGCCACACCGGGCTGTCGGGCCCGAACCACCCCGGGTCCCCCAGGGGCGCCGCGAAGTCCATCTTCTTGAAGAAGTCCGGCCGGACCGAGCGGTCGAAGAAGGCCTCGAACCGGTCCGCCAGCGGGTTCGGCGGCAGCGTCGGGATCGATCCGTCCGACGGGAGGAAGGGCAGCGACGGGATCAGCGACACGAGCGGCTCCGGGGTGACGTCGCCACGATCTGGCAACGGGTGTGACCAACCTACGTTCTGGCAACGCCCGTGTCCAGAAGTAGGGTGGCGGCGTGACCGAAGGCGGCAAGCCCACCCGCTGGGCCGGCATCCCGGCCGAGGAGCGCACCCGGGACCGGCGCGAGCTGCTGGTCGGCGCCGCCCTGGAGCTCTTCGGGACCGAAGGCGACGCCGGCACCTCGGTCCGGGCCGTCTGCCGCACCGCCGGGCTCAACGCCCGCTACTTCTACGAGAGCTTCGTCGACCGCGACGAGCTGCTCGGCGCCGTGTACGACCACGTCGCCACCGAGCTGGGCGAGCGCCTCGCCGTCGTGCTGCTGGATGCCGCCGACGACCCCGGGTCCCGCACCCGCGCCGGCATCGACACGGTGCTCCGCTTCCTCACCGAGGACCCCCGCCGGGCGACGGTGCTCTTCACCGAGGGCCGGGCGAACCCCGTCCTGGCCGAGCGGCGGCGCATCGCCCGCCAAGCCCTGGTCGAGAGCACCGCGGCGATGGGCCACGTCGAGCTCGCCCGCCTCGACGGCGACGGCGACGGCGCCCGACCGGGTGCCGCCCGCTCGGCGAGGAGCGCCGAGGTCGCCGCCACCCTCTTCGGCGGCGCCATGGAGGAGCTGGCCGAGGCCTGGATCGCCGGCCGCCTCGGCGACGACCTCGACCAGGTCATCGATGACGCCACCGACCTGAGCATGGCCATCTTCGAGCGCGTCGCCGCCCCACCCCGCTGACGTCCGACCCCGGGCCGGGTACCCCACCGATCACCCAC